>Ga0160428_1000028_pt1 | contig 192939 bp, 196 predicted proteins | sample SolpanmetagenomM_FD_108198 | JGI IMG/M metagenome (GOLD analysis project Ga0160428, IMG submission 108198) | Solar panel surface microbial communities from Lawrence Berkeley National Laboratory, California, USA - M | ecosystem: Engineered > Built environment > Solar panel > Unclassified ... | reverse complement strand
GACCGCCGCGGTAGAGGCCGTCGGGGTAGCCGACGAGAAGGCCGTCCTTCTTCATCCGGGCGAGGGCCTCGTAGGCCCAGTGGTTGGCCGGGACGTCGGGGAACTGGTCCTGCGCGAACGCGGGAACAATCGAGCCGGCGGCCAGGACGAGGGTCAGAGCAAGCTTGGTGCTGCGCTTCATCTTGTGGTTCCTGTGGATACGTGCGGTGTCCCGATCTTCCCAGGCGTCCATCCCTCGCGAGCACGATCCACTCCAACCCCAACTATCCTTGAGTTTCCTAGGGTCATCGCAGTCCTTGCCGCTTGTTCCGGTCGCACCGATCCTTCGGCACACCAGCGTTGATTATATCGGTTCGTCCGCAAGAAAGCAACGATCCGACAGCGAATAGGACGGGCAAAGCCCCCGGAAGTTATCGAAAAACCTAATTTTTTCTGGGTTTAGACTCCAAAGGGCTCGCGTTCCCCCTAGGGCCGAAAGGCCCAGCGCACCCCGCGCGATCCTTCTTAAACCTTGACCGACAGGGGAAAGACCGCCTTGAGGATGAGGCTCGCGCGGAAATGCGTGGCGTTCGGGTCGCCCAGGATCAGGTAGTACTCCGCGCCCCGGTTGCCCGCCTGACGGAACGAGGCGTAGACGTTCGAGATTCCCGGACCCGTCACGATCCGCCCTCCGAACGAGTGGTACTGGTCGAGGTCGTAGTTCGCGGACAGGATCGTCTGGTCCCGCTGGACCCCGAAGTAGGTCGTGCTCTGGTGGGACGCGTTGAGCTGGAGCGTCGGCAACGGACGGTAGGCGGCGCCGAAGGACACGTCGCGGTAAGGCTGGCCGCCGCGCGTGCCCGTCTCGTAAGCCACGCGCCAGCGCCGGTACGGGTCTCCCGCCGGTCGCTGGAGGGCGAAGCCGTAGGTCTGGTCGCTCGACCCGCCGAAGTAGCGACTCCAGCCGAGGTTCCCGGAGATTCGCAGCCCCCCGGCGAGGGTTGCGTGGGGAAAGAAGTCCGCCTCCTCGTGGAAGGGGCGCGAAAGATCGTAGCTGCGCTCGTAGGCGGCGTAGCCGCCCACCCCGTAGTCGATCAGCCGTCCCCGCGAAGGAGCCCAGTTTTCCTGGGCGTAGGAGGAGAAGCCGCGCTTGTCCGTCTCGGGCGAGAAGCCCAGACGCGGAAGGTAGTCCTTCGTCGCCTCCTGGTAGACGAGTTGGGCGTAAGCCCGGTCGCGACTGTACTCCGCGCGGCCCGAGGCGCGGTAGCCCCCGCCCCGCGCGTCGTCCTGGGTGCCTGCGAGGGCGGCGTCGAAGTCCCAGTTCCCGTAGCCTTTGCGGTACTCCCCGGCGACCGCGTCGTTGCGACGCCCGTCGGTCCCGCCCCCGACGTACTGGGCGACCCAGCTCGACCGGGGATCGATCTGATGGCGCGCCCGCGCCACCACCGCGTCCTCTTTGCCGAAGTCCTGCGTGACGAGCACGCCCAGGTCGGTCTTCGCGCCCTGCTTGCCGAACACCTTGGCCCCGAGGTCGAAGTTCCCGATCCGCTGGGTGGCGAAGAGCCCCGACTCGTCGTAGGTCCCGAAGTAGTCGCGCCCTTCGAGGAAGAAGGGCCGCGTCTCGTCCGCCAACCGCTCGAAGTAGCTGAAGTCCAGGCTGAGGACGCCCCGCTCGACGTTGCGGAAGTCGGGGTTGGCCGTTCCGACGAGATCGAGGTCCCGCGTCAGGGGATAGCGCAGGTCGAGGCCGGAGTTGGCCACGATCCCCTTCTTGCCGTCCGCGCCGCCATAGGCGTAGGGCAAGAGCTGGAGAGTCGGCGCCTGGTTCGCCGGAAGGTCGACCGCCTTCCAACGGCCGTAGTTCTGGACGAGCCCGTTGGAGGTCTGGGCCCAGGCGTAGGAGCGCTGGAGACGCCGATGGTTGCGGTACACGTTGAACCGCAGATCGTGGACGCCCCGACCGGGCAGGCGCAGGACGCTCCAGGGGATGCGCGCCTCGACCTCCCAGCCTTCGGGCGTGACGCGCCCTTTGGCGGCGAAGTCGCCGAGCCACTCCCGCTTCGCCGCGCGCCCGCCCGCGATCTCGAGGTTGGTCGCGCCGCGCGCGTTCATCTCGAAGCCGTTGAAGTCCGAAAGGGTCCCGAACGGATCGAGCGCGAGCGAGACCGTGTCGTTGCCGGAGAGGCTGACGTTGGTGCGGAACTCCGTCGCCTGGATGGTGTTCGGCTGTTTGTCGATCAGGCGGGCGGCGAAGTAGACGAACCGGCTGTCGTAGCCCAGGTAGAACGTCCCGCCCTCAGGGGCGGCCCCGCCGGTGTTCGGGTCGACGAGCCCGTCGAAACGGATCGCGTCCCGGTACTCGTCGGCCTCGACCCTGCCGTCGAGGGTCGGGGGACGGTCGAGGTGCCCTCCGACGAACTCGCGCGTCGGCGTCGAGGCGGTCTGGGCGACCCCCAGGGTGGCAATAAAGACGAAAAGGACGACGACGGCCCAGCGCACCGGGGCAGTATGGCAGGGGCTAGGCGAGGGCGCGAGACGTTTGTCCGAGTCTCCGCAAAACCGCCTCGACGCCCGCCCTCGGGATGCTCTCGCCGCTCACGACCACGTTCGCCTGGGCGCGCGTCGGAAGGACGTGGCGGCGGAACATGGGGGCCACGTGGCCCTCGAAGCGCGACACCACCTCGCCGGGGGTGCGGCCCCGCTCCGCGACGTCCCGTGCGATGCGCCGCTGGAGGCAGGCATCCTCGCTCGCGTCGACGAACGCGCGCACCTCGCAGAGGTCTCGCACCTCGGGGTAGGCGAGGGCGAAGATACCCTCCACGACGACGAACGCCCCTGGCTCGACCCGACGGCTCTCGCGACCGCAGGTGTGGCGCGTAAAGTCGTAGTGGGGAACCTCCACCGCCTCTCCCGCCAGGAGGCTTCGGAGGTGAGCGGCGAGCCGGGCGCCGTCCACGGAATCGGGATGGTCGAAGTTGACCTCGCACCGCTCCGCGAAGGTCACCGCGTCGAGCGGGCGGTAGTAGTCGTCCGTCCGCAGGAGGCCCGCGCCCAGCTCGAGCGCGACCGCTTCCGCGAGGGTCGTCTTCCCCGAGCCGCTCATCCCCGCCACCGCGATCGCGCGTCGCCGCATGGCGAGCGAGTGTACCGCCCCGCCCTTACCGCCCCGCCCCTATCCCGCCGCGGCGACGAACGCCCGTGCCCGCGCGACCAGCGCCTCCTGCGAAAGCCGGGGATCGACGAGCGCGCTCCCGACGCCGACCGCGACCACCCCCGCCGCGAGGAAGTCGCCGATCGTCTCCAGCGTCGCCCCGCCGGTGGGCATCAGCGGGATGTGCGGCAGGGGAGCCCGGAGCGAGCGCAGGTACGCCGCCCCGCCGAGGGCGTCGCAGGGGAACACCTTCACCACGTCGCCCCCGGCCCGGTGGGCGGCGACGATCTCCGTCGGGGTGAGGGCGCCGGGCGCGCAGACGACCCCCATCGCGACGCAGGCGCGGACGGTCGCGACGTCCAAGGCGGGCGAGACGACGAAGCGCGCCCCCGCCTCGACGCACCGCTCGGCGGTCGCCGCGTCGAGCACCGTCCCCGCGCCGACGAGAAGCCCCGCGCGAGAGGCGAGGGCGCGGATCGCGTCGATCGCGCCCGGCACCGTCATCGTGATCTCCAGCACGTCGATGCCCCCCTCGATCAGGCCGTCGGCCAGCCGAAGCGCGTCCTCCGTCGTCGTCGCGCGCACGACGGGCACGATCCGGCTGCGTCGAATCCAGCTCAACGTCGCTTCCTTGTTCATCGCTCTGTTCGGACGCCTTCCATCCGCATGGCGCTCAGCACCTCGTCCCGCGTCGCCATCGACGTGTCGCCGGGGGTGGTCATCGCCAGCGCCCCGTGCGCCGCGCCGCACTCCACCGCCCACTGCGGCCCCTGACCCCCGAGCAGGCCGTAGATCAGGCCCGAGGCGAACGAGTCGCCGCCGCCCACCCGGTCGAAGATCTCCAGGTCGCGGAAGACGGGCGACGCGTACTCCCGTCCCTCCTGGACGACGACGGCCCCCCAGTCGTTGCGTCCGGCGCTCGTCGCGATCCGGCGGGTGGTGGCGAGGGTGGTGAGGTTGGGGAAAGCGCGGAAGACGTCCTCGCCCGCCTCAAGCCCGAGGAGCGTCGCGAGTTCGTCCCCGCCGCCGAACAGCACGTTCACGAAGGGCATCAGCTCCCGGTTGACCCGCCCGGCGGCGGCGGGGCCCCCGAGGGCCTTCCAGAGCGAAGGGCGATAGTTGAGGTCGTAGGAGACGGTCACGCCGTGCCTCTGGGCCGCCCTCATCGCTTCCGCGGCCACTTGCGGCGCGGTCGCGGAAAGAGCGGCGAAGATACCGCCGGTGTGGAACCAGCGGGTTTCGGCCATGATCGCGTCCCAGTCGAAGTCGCCGCGCCGGAGTTGGGAGACGGCGGTGTGGCCCCGGTCCGAGCAGCCGACGGCGCCCCGGAGCCCGAATCCCCGCTCCGTGAAGTTCAGCCCGTTCCGAACCTCCCGCCCGACGCCGTCGTACGGCGTCCAGCGCACGTAGCGGAGGTCGACGCCCCCTTGGAGCATCAGGTCCTCCACCAGCCGCCCCACGGGGTTGTCCGCCAAGGCGGTCACGATGGCGGTCCTCATTCCGAAGCAGCGTCGAAGGCCCCGCGCCACGTTGTACTCGCCGCCGCCCTCCCAGGCCTGGAAGGTGCGGGCGGTCGCGACCCGCCCGTCGCCGGGATCGAGGCGCAGCATCACCTCGCCGAGGGCGACGAGATCGAAGGTCTTGGAGGACGAGCTTGGAGCGTTGGACATAAGGCGTGTCGTCTTGGGTGATCGTACCGGGGAAGGCGGTCAGCCCCTCCTCCACGGTTCCCCCTTCCGCTCACGAGAGCGTCGCCTTCGGATCGAGGGTTCTGCGCCGCGGCTCCAAGGGGAACCCTCTCCAGACCTTAGGGAAGTCTCCGACTTTCGGGCGGACCGAGGTAACTCGGCTTCAGCCCACCGAGGTCGAGATGGAGCCGCTCGATCACGACGCCGGGATCGATCGCCCAGACCTTGAGGACGTGGCGCCCCGGCCTTAGAACGTGCGCGGTGCGGACCTTTCGCACCGCGTCCGAGACCGCCGTCTCCCAGGCGCGAGAGAGGTAGGCGGGCGCGACGTCCACCACCTGGGGCTTCGCGTCGTCGAAGGCGAACGCCACCCGAAGACCGTGCCCCGGCTGGAAGGCGAGCGAAGGGGCGACGACCGCCTCCAAGGTCGCCTCGCCGCCGTTGAAGGTCGTCAGGTCGTACTCCATCCGCGCGCCTCGCCCCGGATCGAACGATTTAAACTCGACCGGGAAGGGGGCGACCCCGGAGAGGGTGCGCCCGTAGCCGGGGATCGTCTCCCACCGTACGCCCTTCGCGGCGACGCGGCGGCTCGTGTGCTCGGCCTCGATCGCCACCACCCCGTCGCCTTCGACGAAGCCCTTGGGCTGGACTCGCGATTTATCGTCGATCATCGCGTGCGTCTCCTCGTAAGACGGCGCTCCGACAGGGAAAAGTGGCCCCTCGTTTCGGTAGTAGGGACCTCCGCCCCAGACGAAGAACGTCTGCGTGGACCCTGCGCCCTTGACGGTGATGCCTTGGGAAACGACGAACGGCGGAGCCTTCGTCCAGTCGACGGACACGTCGACGACCGTCTCCCCGTCGACCGTCCCGGAGGTTTTCGAGAGGTGGATCCAGGGTGCGGTCGCTTCGGCCTCGAACGTGAAGGGCGTGCGGCCCCGGTTGAAGATCGTCATCCGGCGCACCGACTGGCCGTACCGCGTGAACGCGATCTCGGGCATGTTCCGCTCGTCGGTCGCCTCCGTGCCTTCGAACGCGACCCCCAGCCCCGCCGCCTCCGTCAGGGTGACCTCCGTCGTCTTCGGCATCTCGTTCCGGTCCGGCTGCTGCCAGGAGGTGTAGCCCAGGTGCGTCTGGTCCATAAAGTGGTTCCACTTGCCGCCGTTCAGCCGGTGGTACGTCTCGGTGAGGGCCGCGTCCTGGGCGAAGAGGGCCCGGACCTTCGCCGCCTCGGCGTTCGCGCTCGCCCGGCCCTGCTTCGCGTAGAGGGCGTTCTTCGCGGCGGCGACGTAAAGCTCGTTCACGATGCCCGCCGCCTTCACGGGGTGCGTGACGAGCTGGAAGAACGCCGATCGGGCTTCCGGCGGCAACGCCGACTCGATCGCCTCGGCGCGGGCGGTCAGGCTCTGGAACGCCTCGACCACCCGGTCCGCCTCGCGGTAGTCGACGACGCTGTAGGTGTCGGGCGAGAGCAGCTCGGGCTTGCGCCGCCCGTTCAGCCGCTTCGTCTCGCTCATGATCGCGGCGATCGCCCGCGCGCGCTCCGGACCGAACTCCCGCGCCGCCCAGCGCTCGGTGTACTTTTGGAGCTCTTCCTTGCGGATCGCCGTCGGATCGCGGGCCATCGTGAGGAAGAACTCGAGGGGGAACTCCATGGGCTTGAGATCGCCCACGTTCACGATCCAGATGCGGTCCGCGCCGTAGCGATGGGCGAGGTTCATCTGCTCCCAGATCTTGGGGATGGGGTTCGTGTCGATCCACTTGTAGTTGCGCGGCCCGCCCACGTAGTCGAAGTGGTAGTACACGCCCGCCCCGCCCTTGCGCCCCCGCTCCTCGGGCGTCGGCAGACGGCGGATGTCGCCCCAGTTGTCGTCGGCCCAGAGGAGGGTGACGTCGTCGGGCACGCGCATCCCCTTCTCGTAATACTCCTGCACCTCCTTGTAGAGGCTCCAGAGCTGGGGGATCTGCGTGACGTCGGGGTCGACGCTCTCCGCGAGGATGCGCCGCTGGGCGGCCACGATCCGCTCCAGAAGCGCGATGTTGGCGGTCTCCGACATCGGCGTGTCGATCTTGCCGCGCATCGCCATCGTCACGACGTTCTCGTACGGCTTGTTGCGGACGACGCCGTCGCGCCAGAAATCCTCCAGCTCCTTGGGGTTCGTGGCGTAGTTCCACTGTCGCTCGGTGAAGCCCAGGCGGTTCCACTCCTTGTCCGCCCGCATCATCGGCTCGACGTGGGAGGTGCCCATCACGATGCCGTACTCGTCGGCGAGCTTGGGGTTGAGCGGGTCGTCCTGCGAGAAGGCGTTGTTCCACATCGCGGGCCACAGGTAGTTGGCCCGCAGCCGAAGCAGAAGTTCGAAGACGCGCTCGTAGAAGCGGTGGTCGTAGTTCCCGAAGTTCGCGTAGACCCAGTTCGAGAGGGCGGGGGCCTCGTCGTTGAGGAAGATGCCCCGGTACTTCACCACGGGCGGCTTTGCGACGGAGCGCCCGGTGACGTAGACCGCGTCGTGCCGCTTGACCGGCACGTCGGCCCACCCGTTCCACGGCGACACGCCCGCCGATTCGCTCAGGTCGTAGAGGGCGTAGATCGTGCCGCGCTTGTCCGCGCCCGCGACCACGAGCGTGTCGCCCACGACCTGCGTCACGCTGGCCTCCCATCCGCCCCGCACCGCCCGCACGTCGAGCTTGCCCCTCGCGACCAAGCCGTCGATCGTCGGGCTCCGACCGAGGGTGCCGACGAGCACCCTCGGACCCTGCGGCCCGGATCCGGCCTTCCCGCCGACGCGGGCGAGGTCGTTCTGAAGGTCGCGCGCCGCGCGGGCGACGCCCGGCCAGTCGCCGGGATCGACGACCACCCGGGCCGGGACGCCCTTGGCGATCAAGGGGAACGCCCCCCTGGCCGGGACGAACCGGACGTTCGGGTTGCCGCCGAGGGCGTCTGCCGTCGGGGCCGCGAGAAGGAGGGCGAGGATAGGAGAGAGCTTCATCGATCTTCGGGTTACCGGTTGACCGCCGAGGCGAGGAATCCGCCGTCGACGGCGAGGCTCGTGCCGGTGATAAAGCTCACCGCGTCCGAGCAGAGGAAAAGGGCGGCCCCGACCAGCTCCCGCGCGTCGCCGAAGCGGCCGAGGGGCGTCCGCATCAGGAGTTCCTGGCCGCGCGGGGTGCCGTTGAGCAGCTCCCGGTTGAGGTCGGTGACGAACACGCCGGGGACGAGGGCGTTGGTTCGGATGCCGTCCTTCGCCCACTCGCAACCGAGGCTCTGGGTCAGGGCCATCACCGCCGCCTTCGACGCGCCGTAGGCGGCGACCTCGTGGAAGGCGACGAACGACGAAAGGGACGCGACGTTGACGATCCGTCCCCGCCCGCTCGCCTTCAGCGGTTCGTAGAACGCCTGGCAGCAACGCAGCATCCCGGTCACGTTGGTGTCGAGCAGGCTCGCCCATTCCTCGTCGCCCACGGCCTTGGTGGGCTTGCGGAAGGTACGCCCGGCGCAGTTGACGAGGATGTCCACCCCGCCGAACTCCGCGAGGACGCCGTCGCGCAGCGCCTCGACGGAGGCGCGCTCGCCCACGTCGCAGGTCGCGGCGGACGTTCCGAGAAGGTCGGCGAGTTCGTCGTCGCGGCGGCGGCCCGTCGCGACCACCCGCACGCCCGCGTCCCGGAGTCCGAACGCGATCGTCCGCCCCAGGCCGGAGGTGCCGCCGACCACGACGGCGGCGCGGCCCTGCAGGTCGAAAGGGTTTACGACAGCCACGACGCGGCGATCCCTCCCGTCAGATCCTTGGCGTCGCGCTCGATCTGCGCGTCCGTCGGCGTCACCGGCATCGCCTCGTAGCGGCGGGTCAGGGCGCGGGCGATCGCGCGACGCGCGTGGCGCCATTTGTAGAGCAGCTGGTCGAGCACGCGGGCGTCGGAATGCTGGGGAACGAAGGTCGGGCCGAGCATCTCCAGGCGCAGGAGGGTGGTCTCCTCCACGAGCGAGGGGTTGTTCATAAACCACCAGCAGCCGAACGGCAGGACGTTCGCGAACTTGCGCGCGACCACGCAGAGGCCGTGCGCGTTCTCTCGGGCGAGGGTCGTGACGAGGAAACGGACGTCCGGGTTGGCCGCCGCCAGCCGCTCCAGCGGCGCGAGGTCGACGACGCTCATCCCATCGCCCGCGGCAGCCAGCCGGGGATTCACCGCGCGGCGCACGCCGACCATCATCGCGAAGGGAAGGCCGTGGTCGCGGCACGCGTCGAGAACGGCCTGCGGTGGGGGCGCGACCTCGGACAAGGAGATCGCGAGGTACTTCGGCTTTATGCGAACGATCCACCGGTCGAGTTCGGCGCGAAGGTCGCCGACCCCCGCGTCCATCCCTACGAGCCGGTCGAGTCTCAACGCCGCGTGGAAGCGAGGGTCGGGCTCCGCGCCCGCTTCCCAGCGTTCTCGTTCGAGCGGATCGCCGGGGTCGTTCGTCATCGTGAGGGCGCTCACGCCTGCGAGGCGCAGCACGTCCTCCAGGTGGTCTTCGGCCCGGCGCGACGCGAAGTAGGCGCGGGCCTCCCGCAGGCTCTCCAGGCCGAAGGCGTCGAGGACGGTCAGGACGCCCGCCGTGGCCTCGCTCAAAGGGGATCGCTTGACGAACAGGGCCTCCCACACGAGGTCGGCTTGAGCCCTCTTGTCGCGGGCGTAGAACGCCTCGGGCGTGACCGACGGCTCGGCGCGCAGGGTCTCGGCGACGAGGTAGTGGTAGGTCAGGAGTTCGTCGACGCCCCAAAGGTTCAGCGCGCCGAACTGGGGCGCGAAGAGGTGCGTGTGGAGGTCGACCGCCGGGGCGGCGTCGACCGCTCGCCGGACCTTCTCGGCCAGGGTCATCGGGCGTCCCCGGCGACCGGGTTTCGCTCGGCGTAGCGGAGCCCCAGCATCAGGCCCCGCAGCTCCGCCAATCCCCGCATCCGTCCGATCCCCGAGTAGCCGGGATTCGGGAAGGGCGGCTTTGCGAGATCGTCCATCATCGTGTGGCCGTGGTCCGGGCGAAACGGAAGCCGCCAGTCAGGGCGGCCCTCGGAGCGGCGACGGTCCCCCTCGTCGAGAAGCGCCCGCACCACGGCGGGCATATCGACGGCTCCCGCGAGGTGGTCGGACTCGACGAACGAGCCGTCCGGCGCGTGGAACGTGCTGCGCAGGTGCACGGCGTGGATGCGCGGCGCGAACCGCCGCACCATCGCCGGAAGGTCGTTGTCGGGCCGCGCGCTGAACGAGCCGGTGCAGAAGCACAGCCCGTTGGCCGGGCTGTCCGCCATCCTCAAGAGCGCCTCGACGTCCGACGCCCGCGAGACGATACGGGGCAGGCCGAGCAAGGGGAAAGGCGGATCGTCCGGGTGGACCGCCAACCGGACCCCGACCTCTTCGGCCACGGGGACGACCGCCTGGAGGAAGCGGGCGAGGTTGGCGCGCAGAACGTCGGCGTCGATGCCCGCGTAGCGAGCCAGCATCGCCCGCACGTCGTCGAGCGAGAGCCCCAGCTTCACGCCGGGAAAGACGTCGATGATCGTCCGGATGAACGTCGCTCGCTCGGATTCATCGAGGGAGACCCACCACGCGGCGGCGAGCTCCCGCCGCTCTGGCGGGTAGTCGTCCTCCGCGCCGGGACGCCGGAGGGCGTGGATCTCGAAGGCGGCGAAGCGCACCGGATCGAACCGCAGACACTCGGAACCGTCGGGCAGGACGTGCCGCAGCTCGGTGCGGACCCAGTCCAGCACCGGCATAAAGTTGTAGACCACGGTCGTCACGCCTTCCGCGGCGAGGTGGCGCAGGGTGGTCCCGTAGGCCTCGAACAGGCTTTTCAGGTCGCCCCGCCCCGTCTTGACGTCCTCGTGGACGGGCACCGACTCGACCGCCGCCCAGCGCAGCCCGGCGGCGACGAGCTGGGCCTTGCGCGCCCGGATCGCCTCGCGGGGCCACGCCTCGCCGTAGGGGATCTCGTGCAGGGACGTGAAAACCCCCGTCGCTCCCGTCTGCCGGATGTGCGCGAGCGGCACCGGGTCCCGATCCGGCCCGAACCATCGGAACGACTCCTCGTGCAGGAAAAGGTCGGGGTCGGTGGCGTTCACGCCACGACGCTCCCGCGCAGGAAGCGCGCGATCTCCTCGATAGGACGCTCTCCCTGGGCGGTCCAGAGGATGCTCGTCACCCCGCGCGGATAGTAGCGCGAGCCGACCGCCTTGCCCGCCAGCATCTGGTCGCTCCAGGCGAAGTAGCCGTTCTCCCCGTCCGCCAGCCAGCCCACGTGCGCGCGATCGGCCGCGGCGTCGGGCGCGTGGCCTAAGACGCGCTCGGCCACGAACTGACACAGGTAGATCTTGCTCAGCCACGAGTTCCGGCTGGTGGAGGAGAGCTTCCAGCCGCCGTCCTCGAAAAGGCAGACGCCCGGCTTCAGGACCGCCTCGAAGTGGCGCGCGAGCGTCGCCTGGAGCCGCGCGTCGATCGGCAGGCCGAGAACGAACGGGTAGACGAGGGCCTCGATGGCGGGGATGATCCGCGCCTCGACCCCCTCTCCGATCACCGCGGGCAGAAGCCCGTCCGAATCGGCGGCCCCGACGATCGTCTCGACCGCCCGCGCCGCCTGCGCGCGGGCCTCCTCGGCGGCTTCCTCCTCCCCGAGCCGCCGCAGGACGCTCTCCAGCAGGACGTACGAAGCCCAGCCCTTCACCGCGAGGTAGAGGTTGTTGCGGGCCTGTCCCAGCGAGGCGTCGAGGCTGTCGTAGGTCGTGATCTCCGCCCCGCCCGCGCAGCGCGCGCCGTCGAGGCCGACGACGCCGTTGCGCCGCGCCACCTCGGGATCGTCGCGGTTGACGAGCGAGCTCAGGGCGGCGAGGAACGTTCCCCGCTGCGCGACCGCCCAGGCGAGGTCGCGCGTGTGGCCCTCGTAGAGACCGGCGGTCAGAACCCAGTTCATCAGCTCCTCCGCGCTCATGTAGGAGAAGCAGCCGCGAAGGTGCGACTGCTCGTAGCCCGAGTAGCCCGTTCGGGAGAAGACGTTCCCGACGCCCATGTCGTGGGTGAAGGCGAGACCGCCGGGATGGATCTCGTCGGAGCCCCAGCGGCGGGCGCCGTCCTCGTAGGCGTAGCGCTCGACGTACAGGTCGAGCACGTTGCGCACCGTCCAGGGATTGAGGGCCAGCTCGAAGAACGCTTGATCCACCGTGAGGTCGAAGGTGTTCATCATCCGGTACTCGCCCTCGTTCACCACCCAGAGCGGGCTTCCGTCCTCGCGCTCCAAGAGCTGGGTCGAACCCAGATAGGAGCGGATCGCGTGGGCGGCCATCCAGGCGCGCTCCGGCGAGAGCCGCGACGCGAGGGCCTCGTCGAACGCCCTCGCCTCTCGGAGCGAGTCGTCGAACCGCGCGAGCGCGTGGCGGAGAACGCCCTCCAGATCCTCGAAGAAGCGGCGGTAGAGATAGCGGGTCTTGATCCCGGTCGTCGCGGTGCCCTCGCGGAAGAAGCCGACCGCGAAGCGGAAGGTGCGGACCTCGCCCGGCGCGACCGTCCCGACGAGGAGACCGAGATTCCCGACGAGGAACGCGAGGTTCGCGTCGGCGTCCGGCTCCAGAATCCGCTCCGGCGCGAACGCGAGGCCCGCGTACACGCCCTCGTCGAGGGTCGCGATCCCCGTGACGAGCCCTTGGGCGACCCCCACGAGACCGTCTTCGCCGAGCGTGCGCATGCCCACCGCGCGGTCGGAGCCTCGGTAGCCGAAGAACGCCCGGCGGGGCCGCGTGCCCGACCGGTTGTCCACCGTCAGCTCCGCGAGGATGGCTGGGCAGACGGCGTCCCGCAGCGCGGCGGGATCGGCGGACTCGGGATCGGGCACGCTCCGCACGGGCGAGACGAGGCGGAAGGTCAGGTCGCCCGCCCGCCATTCGTCGACGCCCGCCCCCATCGTGCGCGCGATCTCCGCGTCCGCGAAGGGAACGGTGGCCGCGGGCCGGGAAAAGTCGGAAAGGTGCTCGACGTCGAACTCCTCCGCCCGGTCCTCCTCGCCGCCCTCGAAGAAGGGCAGGGCGCGGTAGCGGCCACCCTCCGGCTCCTCCAGCCCGACGTAGATCGCCTCGTCCGCCGGTCCCGCCAACTCTAGGCCGAGGCCGCCTTTGGCTGCTTTGTGGCCGAGCGTCAGGGTGGCGAAGGCCCCGACGGGAGAGTGGTGGGCGTTGGAGAAGGAGGCGGTCATGGGAAGGATCAGCGGGCGCGGGGCGGGGCGGTGGACTCTCGAACGTCGAGACCGCAGTCGTAGATGGACGAGACCGTCGGGGAGGCGGGCGAACCCTCGCTTCCCTCGCGGACGAGGGCGAGCAGATGGGTCGTGGCCGCGTGCGCCATGCGCTCGACGGGCTGGTTGACGGAGGTCAGGCGCGGCTTCGTGCCTTCGCAGAACGAGCTGGAGTCGAAGCCGACCACGGAAAGGTCGCGGGGAACGGACACGCCGAGGCGGTCGCAGGCGGCGAGGACCTGGCCGGCAAGGTCGTCGCTGAAGCAGACGAGGGCGGTGTGGGGACCATCGCCCTCGGCGTACCGCGCGAGCTCGCCCATCTCGCTCAGCACTAGGGCGGCCGGTTCGGGAAGGCCCGCGTTCCGGGCGGCGACCCGGAACGCCTCGCGCCGGGCGCGGCCCTCGACGGTGTGCTCGCTCACCGGGTCGATCGCGAAGGCGAGCCGGCGGTGGCCCAATTCCGTCAGGTGGGCGACCACCGCGCGCATCGCCCCGTCGTTGTCGGCGCAGAAGGTCGGGACGCCGGGAACGGAACCGGGCGGGGCGTGCATCATTACGACGGGCACGCTGGACTCCTGGATCGTCTCCAAGGACGCCTCGGTCAGGTCCGGGCGGCACCACAGAACGCCGTCGAACCGGCCGTCGGAGATCGAACCCGCGTCGCCGCCTTGGATCAATCGGGGACACAGCGCGAGGGTGTAGTCCTGCGGGAAGAGGGCGGCCATCACCCCGTTGAGAAGCTGGGGATAGTAGGGGTGCTCCTCGCCGAGGCGCCCGAAGTGCTGGAACACGACGCCGATCATCCCGGTGCGCCGGTTCCGCAGGGATCGCGCCAGGTGGTTGGGCTGGTAGCGGAGCTCGCGGGCGACCCGGCGGATGTGCTCGGCCTTCTCGACGCTCACCTTGACGTTGCGCCCGGCGCCGTTCAGCACCGCGCTGACCGCCATGGCCGACACCCCGGCGGCTTCCGCCACGTCGCGAATCGTCGTCTTTATCGGCATTTAAGGGTAAATCCTCCCGTCACTATACAACGATCCCCGTCTCCACGGCAACGGGAGGCCGCCTCCGGAAAAGAGGCGATCGTCAAAGGACGGTGAAGATTTCAGCGAAAGGTTAAGTCGTCCGCCTAGGCATAGAACCAAGCGCGTCGAACTCCCGTCGTAATCATCCTGAAAGCATTTTACGGGCCCTCTCGAAGGCCTCGGAGAAAACCTTGTTCCCCGCTCAGGCGACTCACAACCCTCCCGCTTCCTCTGTCGTAAAGGCGGCCAACCGAGCCTTGGCCGCCTACGTCCTGATCGTCACCGCGCTCTTTTTCGGCTGCTACCTCGTCTTCGAAGCGTACGGTCTCGCCAAGATCGATCTCGAGCGCCTTCTCCTGATCAAGATCGCCCTGATCATCGTCGTTTCCGGCGTGTTCGTCCGCTTCCGCGCCCTGCGCTGGAGCCAGCGCAACGAAGGGATCGCCCGCGATCTCGCCCGCTCGCGCGTCGAGCTCGTCGAACGGCTCGCCCGGGCGGCGGAATATCGCGATGACGCGACCGGGCTCCATAACCGCCGCATCGGCCTCTACGCGGGCGTCGTGGCCCATCGACTTGGCCTGGACGCCGCGACCCGGGAGGCCCTCGTCTACGCCTCCGTCCTGCACGACGTCGGCAAGATCGGCGTGTCGGACGCCGTCCTTCTCAAGGCCGGTCCGCTCGATGCCGCCGAACGCGCCGCGATGGAGCTGCATACGAGCATCGGCGGCGCGCTCCTCGCCGAAAGCGGCGACGCTCTCGTCGACACCGCCCAACGGATCGCCCTCGCCCATCACGAGAACTGGGACGGCACGGGCTACCCGCACGGACTCCGAGGGGAATCGATCCCGTTGGAAGCCCGCATCGTCGCCGTCTGCGACGTGTTCGACGCCCTTACCAGCGTCCGCCCTTACAAAGAGGCCTGGCCGGTCGTGCGCGCCCTCGAGGAGATCCGCTCGCTCGCGGGTTCCAAGTTCGACCCGGAAGTGGCGGCGGCGTTTCTCGCCGCCGAGGACGAGGTCCGCCGGATCGCCGTCTCGTCTGGGGACGGAGCTACCCTCCAACCTCGCTTGCTCGAAGTCGACGCCGTGCCGTGCGGGATGGGCCACCCGGCCTGAGCGCTACCCCGTTGAGCCTACGAGGCGGGCCGCCGCGCGGCGGCCCGCCTCGTAGGCGTGGTGCAGCTTGCCTCCCGTCAGCCCGTCGCTCGCGACCAGGACCTGGACGCCCGGCGGGTTCGCCGCATCGAAGTCGCCCGTCTGCGCGGGCTGGCTGAAGCGCCACCGCATCGTCTCGCTCACGACGGGATTCGCCAGCCCGTAGAGATCGCGGACGTAGCCCGACGCCACCTCGACCAACTCCTCGGTGGGCCGCTCGTAGTGTTCCTCGCTGAACGACTCGCCGAGCTGGGCCACGAACGAGCAGAAGCCCTCGGGCGCTCGGCCCGGCGCCTTCGTGCTTTCCAGGCTAAGCCAGCCGAGCGGCTCCTCGCGGGCCATGAGGGAGACGTAGGGCCGGTCGGGAGCGGGACCTTCGTAGCCTAGCCCGACGGCGAGGCACGAACGGTAGCGAACCTCGCCCAGATCTCGCCTCTCGCCGATCGTCTCCAGCAGAACCCGCGTTTGCGGGATCGGAGCGGTGAGGATCAGGGCGTCGTACGCGTCTCGCAGATCGACCAGCGTCTCGATCCGCTGCTCGCGTCGCACGTCCAAGCCTTCGGCGAGCCGCTTCCCAAGGGTGTTGTTGCCGCCCTCGTAGGCGTAGCGCGGCGGCGTGGGACGGCCGGGCTGAGGATCGCCGCCGTTGTAGAGCCAGACCGGCTTGTCGATCCGCGCGAGACCCTCTTCGGGCATGAAGGGCCGCATCGGCTCCTCGATGTACCCCGCGCCGGTGTCCCACACGAACCCGTCCTTTCGGCGGGTCGCCGCGCGTCCGCCGAAGCCCCGGCTCTTCTCGAACACGACGGCCTCGTGTCCCGCCGCCACGAGGTCCCGCGCGGCGGCTAGCCCCGCCATGCCCGCGCCGACCACGGCGACCCTCACGCCGCCACCGCCTCGGCGGCCCGGAGTCCGCTCTCGATGGAGCCGTCGATGCTGCAGTTCGTCGCCATCTCGCCCGCGAGGATCAGCCCCGGCGGGGCGGTGGGCAAGGGCGCGTCGAAGCCGGGCGGCTGGGCAAGCTGGTGCCGGGGGATCCGGTCGAGCCGCAGGAACCGCATCGCGCCCGCGTCGGGAAACCAGGCGCGGATCTCGGCGCGCACGCTTTCGACCAGCGCGTCGTCGGGCTCCTGAGGAACGCCGACCACGACGGCGCAGAGGAGATGCCGCCCCTCGGGAGCCCGGCCCGGCGCGCAGTTCGAGATCGGCACGACCTCGTTCACTCGCCCCCGGCCCGTGCCGTTCAAAACGATGTAGGGATCGTCGCACACCGCCCGTTCCGATTCGAACCACACCCCGACGCTGCCCAGCCAACCCCGCGCCAAGGGAAGGCCGCTCAGGCTTTGCGCCACGTCGGCGTCGGTCGCAAGGACCACGGAGGAAGCGGGGAGGCGCTCGTTTCCGATCCGGACCCCGTCGACCCGTCCCCCCGTCGTCAGAAGCTCGTCCACCGCCGTCTGGGTCTCGACGCGCGAGGTCGGAACGCGGGCGGCGAGGGCGCGGGGAATCGCCTCCATGCCGAGGTTGGGCGAGCAGGCCGGAGACTGGGCGAGCATCTTCATCACGAAAAGGAACTGGCGGCGGGAGACGCCGAGGGGCAGGTCGACGAACACGCCGCCGAAGAAGGGTCGCAGGAACCGGGTGATCGCCCGCTCGGAAAAGCCGCGCCGCTCGAGTTCCGCCTGGGTGGTGGTGTCGGAAAGGGCGCGCAGGACCTCGACGGGCTGCGCGAGCGCCTGGGTGGCGAGCAGCCCGAGGCGCGCGAGGTCGCGGGCGCCGAGCAACCCGTCCCAGACGGTAAGAAAGGGACGGTCTCGGTCGAGGGTTCGGAGCCGCCGTCCGTCCCAGACGATCGCGCCGTTGCGCCAAGGGCGCAGGTCGAGGTCCGCGTCGCCCAGGGCTTGGCGCGCGTGGGGGTACGCGGGGAAGTGGACCTGGAAACCCCGATCGAGCCGGAAGCCCTCCACGACGTCCGTGCGGACCCGACCTCCGACCCGGTCGGACGCCTCGAAAAGCCGATAGGGGACGCCTTTCGCCTCCAGGGCTCCCGCACAGGCCAGCCCGGCGAGACCGCCTCCGACGATGAGAACTGGATCGGGCACGCCCTTTCTACGGGGCCGCGATGAACGAAGTCGCCCGCCGACCCGTCGTAAAGGGTAAGCGACCGGCGGCGTGATGCCGCCGATCCTCTTGCCCAGCGGCCCTCGGTCGTTTTCCCGCGCCGTCGAAGGCGCGGGAAAGTTCCGGGAGCGCGCGGGAGGACGTTCCTTCGCAACGAGGCGGGGCCCGGGGTCGGGTGGAACGATCGCGTGGGGTTTGAGAAAACCCGATGAAAAACCGTCTGCTCGGAGCGGGGGGCGCCGTCGCGGCGCTCCTCGCCCTCCAGCCTTTTCGCCTCTTCGTCGTCGACGGCACGTCGATGACCCCGACCTTCGCCAGCGGCCAGATCCTGCTCGCCAACGCCCGTCCTCACGACATCGTCCGGGGCGACGTGGTCGTGTTCCGCCACGAGGGCGAGACGATGGTCAAGCGCGTCGCCTACCTTCCCGGCGACGCGATCCAGCGTTTCTGGTTCGTCGGCGAGTGGAAGTTCCCCTCCACCGAGAAGATGCGCCGTTCGATGGATCGACAGGGCGCGAAAGCCCGCTGGGACGTCATCCCCCAGGACAGCGTCTACGTTCTCGCCGACAATCCCGACGGCTCGATCGACTCGCGAACCCTCGGCCCGATCCCCAAGGAAGAGGTGCTGGCGATCGTCCCGAACGCGGATTCGAGCGCCGAATGGACGCTCGAGGGCGGCAAGCTCGGAACCGCGATGGTCGCGCGGCTCTGACCTTTAGGGAAGCGTGACCGTCGTGTCCTTCGCGACGTAGGCGGGCACGATGGTTCCGGGATAGGCGTGGATGTTCCGCCCGCCGAGGGTTCGCCCTAGGCGGTGTCCCACGTCGCCCGCGAGGTTGACCAGCTCCATCGCCGCCGCGACGGTCCCGCCGCTCGCGAGGCTCGCCACCGTCCCGCCGGTGCGGATGGCGCGCACGAGCCGCTGGGCCTCGTCGAGGCGCCCAGCGTCGGCCAGCTTGGCGGTCTCGCCCATCCCGAGCTTGCGCGCGAGCTCGCCCACCTGGCGCGCGTCGAGCCCGCCGCTCTGACCCTGCTCGACCAGCTCCTTGACCGTGGTCCCGACCGCCACGTCCACCTCATCCGGCTCTTTTTGGGGAAGCGCGTCGGGACGTCCAGTGTTGTCCCGGTTCAGTTCGTAGTCCTTCGCCTCTTTCGGGTCGGCGGCGAGAGGGATCTCCTGGCCGTTCGGTCCCCGGAGGCTTTTCAGGGTGAGCTTCAGCCGCGCGGGACGGTTCGTCAGTCCTCCGAGGGTCCCTTCCGTTCGCGACCACGACACGACGGCGGTCGCCGGGCACATCGCGGGCAGCCCTTCGACCGGTTCGGCGAGCGCTAGGCGCACCTCCATGCCTTCGGCGCTCCCTCCGGAGGTCAGCTCGTCGAAAAGGACGAGCTTGACCGGCGTCCCGGCGGCGAGGGTCGTCGTGCGCGGCGCGGGCGTCGTAGCGACCGGCGCGGGGGCCGGTTCGGAACGGCGGCAGCCGACGAGGAGGAGCAGAGGAAGAAGGGCGTAGGGTCGGAAGAAGGTCATCGGATCGCTAGGTCTTTAAGGATAACGGATTCCCGAGCCCTCGACGACCAGACGACCTACCCTCCGTTCGCCTCCTGCATCGCCGCCTCGATCCCGCGCTGGAACAGGGTCTCGAGGGCGGTCTCGCAACGCTTGAGGGCCGCCTCGATGTCGGGCCGCTCGTCGGGATGGAAGGGACCGAGGACGTGGTCCACCGTCTCGTCCTTCGAGGTACGTCCGATGCCGATCTTGAGCCGGGGATAGGCCTGGGTCCCGAGCGTCTGGATCAGGCTCTTGTGACCGTTGTGGCCGCCCGCGCTTCCTTCGGGACGGAGCCGGACGCGGCCCGGCGCGAGGTCGGTGTCGTCCGCGACGACGAGAACGCGCTCCGGCTGCAGGCCGAACTCGCGCATCAGGGGGCCGACCGCGCGCCCGCTCAGGTTCATGAACGTCAAAGGCTTGACGAGGACGACGGAGGTCTCGAACAGCGTCCCGACCCCGTAGCGCGCCTGGTGCTTCGACCGGTCGAGCTTGATCCGATTCCGCTCCGCAAGGCGGTCGATCAGCTCGAAGCCCACGTTGTGCCGCGTCCCCTTGTACTCGGGGCCGGGATTGCCCAGCCCCACGACGAGCCACTCGGGCGGCAGGGTGGGCGCGGGAGGCTTCTTGCGGAACACGCCTGAGAAGGTACCTTCGGTACCCATGACCCGAGACGAGTTCGACGCTCTGCTGGCGAACGGTTCGGAGCTGGAGATTCTCGAAGCGGTCTCGCCTCACCTGCCGGAAAGCGAGGACGATCTCGGACGATCGGACGGCGATTTGATCGCCGTCGTCGGCTACGCGCACGGCGATCTCTGCAACGGCGGCTTCTACGGGTTCTACGCGAACGGGTCTTTCGATCCTCATCGGCTGATCGAGGATCTTCGTCGTCTGGAACTCTCGTCAGCGGCCGATGCGGTGGCCGAAAGCCTGACGTTCTTTCCCCAGTCCGTCCCCCCGATCCGTCTGCCGGACGAGACGCATCCCATCGACGAGCGCTTAGAAGCGATGGGGCTTGAGATGGCGAGTTTCTACGATCTGAACGACCGGTACTACGAAGCGACCGAAGAGATCCAGCCGGCGTTCGTCGCCTGGATTCGCAGGAACGCCGACCGATATTGGAGCTACACGCAAAGCTCGAGCGCCTAGCGCCCAACGCTAGCGACGACCGGCTTCGTCGTCGGCTCGTCGCCGTCGAACGGGTGAAGCCTGCCCGCGCCGAGCAGGGCCAGCAGGAGGGCGCCCAGGGCGAAGCGGTACCAGACGAACGGCGTGACGCCGCGCCGGGCGACGATCTTGAGCATCCACACGATACTCGCGTAGCCCACGACGAAGCTCACGACCGTCGCGATGACGACCGGCACGAGCAGGGGGCCGCCGATGCTGTGCCGCTCCTTATACGCCTCGTAGAGCCCCGCCAAGGTGATGCTCGGGATGCCCAGCAGGAACGAGAATCGCGCCGCCGCGACCCGGTCGAAGCCGAGGGCGAGGGCGCCGGAGATCGTGCTGCCGCTCCGACTCATACCGGGCAGCAGAGCGAGGCACTGGAACAGGCCGACGAGGCCGCCGTCCGCGATGTCCACGCTCTCGATCGTCCGCTTGCCGGGACGGCGGTCGAACCAGAGCATGACCGCGCCCATCAGGATAAAGGAGCCGGCGATCACCCAGAGCGAGCGGAACGTCGACTCGATGTGCGATTTGAGAAGCACGCCCAGGATCACGATCGGGATCGTGCCGACCACGATCGCCCAGCCCATCTTCGCCTCCGGCGTGTTCCGGTCGCCCTTGAAGCTCCTGAACCAGCCGCCGAGGACCCGCCGGAGATCCTTGGCGAAGTAGATCAGCACCGCGAGGGTGGTACCGAGCTGGATGACGGCGGTGAAGGCGGTGAACGCCTCGGCGGGCTCGTTCCAGCCGAAGAGGAGCGGCGTGAGGCGTAGGTGGGCGTTGCTGCTGACGGGCAGGAACTCCGTCAGGCCCTGCACGATGCCGTAGACGACGGCCCTTACGGGGTCCAAGCGGCCTCTGCGGGGGAGTCGATTCCGAGCTTCTTCATGACGTGGTACCGGATGCGGGCGGCGGCGCGGCCGTCCCCGTAGGGGCTGACCGCCTGGGCCATGAGATTGTACGCCTGGGGATCGCCCAAAAGCGTTGAGGCTTCGTTCAGGATCGCGTCGTACTCGGTGCCGACGAGCTTCGCCGTTCCGGCGTGGACGCCTTCGGGCCGCTCCGTGGTCTCGCGTAGGACGAGCACCGGGATGCCGAACGCGGGAGCCTCCTCCTGGACGCCGCCCGAGTCGCTCAGGATAAGGCTCGCCCGCTGCATCAGCTTGACGAACCGCTCGTACTCCGGCGGCTCGATGAGGTCGATCCGGTCGTGCCCCTCGAGGATGCCCCGCAGCGTCTCGCGAACGGCGGGGTTGGGATGCATCGCGACCACGAGGCGCACGTCGGGGAAGCGGTCGGTCAGCTCGCGGGCGGCGCGGGCGATCCGCGTCTGGGGCTCGCCCCAGTTCTCGCGGCGGTGGGTCGTGAGGAGGACGATCCGCTCACCGGTTGGATACCACGCTTCTTTGCCCGTCTCGGCGGCCTGCAGGACGGCGTCGATCCCGGTGTTGCCGGTGACGACGACCGCCGCGGGGTCCTTGCCCTCGCGCAGAAGGTTGTCCCGCGCCCAGTCGGTCGGCGGGAAGTGGAGGCTCGCGACGAGCCCGGCGGCCCGGCGGTTGAACTCCTCGGGGAAGGGATCGTCGATCGTCGAGGTCCGCAGGCCCGCCTCGACGTGCGCGAACGGAACGCGCCGGTAGAACGCGGCGAGGGCGGCGACGAACGCGGTCGTGGTGTCGCCCTGGCCGATCACGATCCCCGGCTTCGCCTCGTCGAGCAGACGGTCGATCCCCTCCAGGGCCTTCGAGGTGACGGCCGCCAGGGTCTGGCCGTGGCTCATGATCGCGAGGTCCACGTCCGGCGTGAGGCCGAAGGTCGCGAGGGCCTGGAGCAGGATCTCCTTGTGCTGGCCGGTGGAGACCAGGCGCGTCTCGACGGCGTCGAAGCGCCGGAGTTCCGCGACGACGGGCGCCATCTTGACCGCTTCCGGGCGGGTACCGACGACGCAGAAGACCAAGGGCTTAGGAGGCATAGTTCTTGATGACCCACACGGCGGCGAGACCGAGGGTGGCCGCCGCCGCGTAGAGGACCCACACCGTCTGGCGCTGGCTCAGGCCGAAGCGCAGGAGGAGCGTGTGGTGGAGGTGGCGCTTGTCCGCCTGCGTGATGGGCTGGCCGCTGGCGAGGCGGCGGACGATCACGAAGAAGGCGTCGAAGATCGGGACGCCGAACACGAGGGCGGGGATGATGAGCGAGACCGCCGCCGCCGTCTTCAGCGCGCCCACGATGGAGAGGCACGCGAGGGTAAAGCCCAGCAGGTAGGCGCCGCCCGTGCCCATAAAGATGCGCGCGGGGTTGTAGTTGTGCTTGAGGAAGCCCAGCGCGGAGCCGCCGAGGGCCGCCGCGACGAGGGCGACGCGCGGCTGCTCGCCGTAGACGGCGATGATCGTCAGGGTCGTCGCCGAGATCGTCGCGATGCCCGCCGCGAGACCGTCCACGCCGTCGATCGTGTCCATCGTCTTCGTCACGACGAAGATGTAGAACGCGGTGAGCGGAGCGGCGGCGAAAGGCAGGATACGCCAGAAGTGGTGTGGGTCGAACGGGATGCCCAGCGTTCCGACCTGCACCCGGTCGATGGCGTTCAGGCCCGGCGGCCCGGCGAAAAGCTGGATGATGAAGCCCGCCGACAGGAGGAGGAGAGCCTGGATCTTCGCCTTGTACTGGTACAGGTCGTCCAACGCCCCGACGATCACGAGCGCGCCGCCCACGAGCATCAGGCCGATCAGCCAGAAGGGGAACTTGACCTGGGCCGGACCGTAGGCGAAGGGCAGGACGACGAGAAGCGAGGCGACGAGCCCCGCGTAGATCGCCAGCCCGCCCCAGCGCGGGATCGGCTCCTTATGGATGCGGCGGTCGTCCGACTTCGGATCGTCGACCGCCCCCTGGGCCTTGGCGAGCTTGATCACGAAGGGCGTGAGGAACCAACTCACCGCCAGCGCGATAAGCGCGGCGATCATGGGATAGCGGAAGCCCTTGAGAAGCTCGTTCTGAACGGCGGCGAAGGGAATCATGAGCCGAGGTCGACCTCCTCCAATCGTCCATCACGGTAGCGGAGCACTTCGAGTTTCGCCAAGCGGAAGATTTCCTTGCTGAACTCGTCCGGATAGTCGCCCTCGTAGATCACCCGCCTGATCCCCGCGTTCACGATCATCTTCGCGCAGGCGTTGCAGGGCTGGCAGGTGACGTAGATCGTCGCCCCGTCGCAGGCCACGCCGATCTGGGCCGCCTGGAGCAGGCAGTTCTGCTCCGCGTGCAGCGAGCGGATGCAGTGGCCCGCCTTCATGCAACCCGTGGGCCAGTCGTGGGTCGGCCCGAGCTCGGGGCAGTGGGGAAGGCCGCTCGGGGCGCCGTTGTAGCCCGTGCAGACGATCCGCTTGTCGCGCACGATCACCGCGCCGACCGATCGCCGGGGGCAGGTGGCGCGGGTCGCGACGAGGGTCGCGATCTGCATGAAGTAGGCGTCCCAACTCGGCCTCGCCGTCATCGATGCGGCGATTATGGCGCATGGACGAATCCCCGACGCCCGAAAGCGCGTCGATTGCGGTAGGGATGACACCGTTCGACGAGATCGCGACCCTGGCGCTCGGGCTCGGCGTGCCCGCCGGAGGCTTTTTCGCCTGCGCCGGAGCCCTGCGTCTGGTGAGCCGCCGTCGCGACCTTCCCTGCGCCGCCGAAGGCCTTTCCGCCCGCCTCGGCCTTTCGCTCGCGCCCCTTGAGGGCGCGGAGCTGGCGGGACTCTTGAGCGGCGGGGTGCTCTCGAACGGGGTTCGCACCTCCTCCGCCGTCCGCTGGGAGGCGCCCGACGCGACCTTCTGCGCCCTCGTCGTCGCGGGCTCGCGCGGTCCCGAGGGCCTCGTCGTCGTCACCCCTCACGGCGCCCGGACCGCCAAGCCGCGCCTCGCGGACGCCCTTCGCCGCTCGCCCCGCGCCCTCGCCGCCCTCGCCCTTCCGGGAGACCTCGCCCTCCGCGCGCCCGACGTCTCCGCGACCCGTCTGGGCGAACGGCTCGTGGTGCGCCGTCCGAACGTCCAGACGGCGGACGATCTGGAACGGCTGGTGATGTGCGCCTGCGCCGTCCTCGACGCGGCGTGACGCGCGGCTATCCTCATACGATGACCTTCCGCGCCGGGACCGCCGCCGACGTTCCCCTCATCCTCTCCTTTATCCGCGCCCTCGCCGAGTACGAGCGGCTCGCTCACGAGGTCGAGGCGACCGAAAAGGCCCTGGGCGCGACCCTCTTCGGCCCCCGCCCCTACGCCGAGGTCGTGTTCGCGGTCGTCGACGGGAAGGAGGTCGGCTTCGCCCTCTTCTTCCACAACTACTCGACGTTCCTCGCCCGCCCCGGCCTCTACCTGGAGGACCTGTTCGTCCTTCCCGAGAGCCGGGGCCAAGGGGTCGGCAAGGCCCTCCTGCGTGAACTCGCCCGCATCGCCCTGGAGCGCGGCTGCGGCCGCTTCGAGTGGTGGGTCCTCGACTGGAACGAGCCCTCCATCGAGTTCTACCGCCGCCAGGGCGCGGTCCCGATGGACGAGTGGACCGTCTTCCGCGTGACCGGCGAGGCCCTGAAGAACCTAGCGGGAGAGCCCCGGCTAGAATAGCCCCTATGGCAACGAAGCTCCGCCTCGGTCTCGCGTCCCTCGTCCACGACCACGTCTGGGGCGAACTCCGCCACTGGAAGGCGAATCCTGAGGTCGAGATCGTCGCCGTCGGCGAGGCGGACGCGCGGCTCCGGGACAAGGCGGTCGCCGAGACCGGCGCGAAGCCGTACCATTCCTGGGAGGCGATGATCGAGGCGGAAAGCCTGGACGTCGTTCTCGCGAGCAGCGACAACGCCACCGCCGCCCCGATCGTCGAGGCCGCGATGGCGAAGGGAGCCCACGTCGTCACCGAGAAGCCGATGGCCGCCACCCTCGCCCAGGCCGACCGCATGGTCGCCGCCGCGAAAGCGAGCGGTCGGCTCCTCATGGTCAACTGGCCCAACCAGTGGGAGCCCGCCTACGTCGAGTGGGAACGGCGGGTCCGGGCGGGCGAGATCGGACGCCTCCTCCACGTGAAGCGACGCAACGCCCACAACGGCCCGAAGGAGATCGGCTGCGACCCCGCCTTCTGGGGCTGGCTCTACGACGCCGAGCGCAACGGCGCGGGCGCCCTCATGGACTACTGCTGCTACGGCGCCGCCATCTGCGCCTTCCTGCTCGGCCTCCCCGACAGCGTCGTCGGCCAGCGCGCGGTCCTCGCCAAGGACTACCCGGTGCCGGACGACAACGCGATCATCCTGATGCGGTACGAGCGCGCCTGGGGCCAGACCGAGGCGTCCTGGACCGAGGTCGCCTACGGCTCGGCCCCCAGCACCATCGCCTACGGCACGGAGGGCATCCTCGCGATGGACGGCGGCAAGGTCGTGCTCCACCGCCCCGGCAAGGACAAGGAGACGTTCGACCCCGCCCCTCTCCAGAGCCCGAGGCGCAATTCGGCGGAGTACTTCCTCCACTGCCTCCGCACCGGCGAGCCGATCGAGGGGATCGGGAACATGGACGTCGCCCGGAACGCCCAGGCGATCCTCGACGCGGGCCTGCGCTCCGCCGACTCGGGCGAACGCGTGACGCTCTAAGCTTGGAGAGGGTAAGAAGGCGGCATGGCGGGATGGTCCTTCGTCGTCACTCCCCAGTCTCCGGCGGAATACGCCCAGCGCCTCGATCGCGACGCCATCCTGGCGCAGTGGACGACCGGGGCGTTCGGCATCGGCTGGATCGAGCGCCTCGCGGACGAGGGCCGGGCCGAGCGCCTGGAACGGAGCGGCTATCCGAGCGTCTACACCGCCCTCGCCGGAGACGTGGTCCCGCTTTTCGGACCGGAGCGGCCGCCTTCGGGCGACGACGTGGGCTATGAACCCTGGGCGGTCGGAATCCGTTGGGAGGCTCTGAAAGGGCTCGCCTCCAATGCGAGGCTGACCATCGTCTGCTGGGACCAAAGCTGAGCGACGAACCGATCGAGGGGCGGTAGATTCCTTGGCATGATCGAGATCGTGCCCTACCGCGAGACCTGGCCCGGGGAGTTCGCCGAGATCGGGAAGGCGATCCGGTCGGCGGTCGGCGAGCGGGCCCTCGCGATCCATCACATCGGCTCCACGAGCGTGCCGGGACTGGAGGCGAAGGACGTGATCGACGTCCAGATGACGGTGGCGTCGCTCGACGCGCCGATCCGGGAGCCGCTTGAACGGATCGGCTTCTGGATGAAGGAAGGCATCGCCGTGGATCACTGCCCGCCGGGCATGACCCTCGATCCCGACGAGCTTAAGAAGCGGCTGTACGGGGGCACGGAACGGCGCATCCATCTCCATGTCCGAGAGGCGGGCCGCTTCAACCAGCGGTACCCCCTTCTGTGCCGCGACTATCTGCGGAGCCACCCGTTGGCGGCGCGGGCCTACGGCGAGATCAAGCGACAGCTCGCCCGACGCTTCCCAGACGACGTGGAGGCGTACTACGACGTCAAGGACCCGGTGTTCGATGCGCTGATGGCCGGCGCCGAGGAGTGGGTCCTCCGCGTGGGCTGGAGCCTGCCGCCGACCGACGCCTAGTCGGCTAATCTGTCGCCATGCCGTCCGAACCCTGGGCCGTCGTCGAGTCCGTTCCGCCTTCCGAAGCGCTCACCCGATGGGTCGAAGCTCGGTCTCGGTACGACTCGACCGGACGTTGGCCGGTGATCGTCCGAAACTCGGAGGATCTCGCCCGCTTCGAAGGGCGTTGGGAAGAAACCCGCGAGGAGTTCGAGGAGGTCGACCTTGGGATCGAGGGGCTGGAGCCGAGCGTTGGCCGGGAGCCCGTTCCGCCGCGACCGCCCGGTCTCGATGCGCCGAACGCCGAAGCGATCGTCGCGAGCTTCCTCGAAACTCCGCGGAGCGACGGCGCCTGGATCGTCTCCCTCCCGTGCGGAGAGCCCGCCGAGGTCCCGGCCCGATTGCTGGAGGGCGGCGATCTCTGTCCCCCGCCCGAGGAGCATTTCGAGGCTTTGCGCCGCTGGAAGCAGACCCACGGCGCGGAGCCGCTTCTCGTGGGACGGGACACTCTCGTCCTTCTGGTGCGACCGGTCCAAAGCATCGACGAGGCCCGACGCGTCGCCAAAGAACGGTTCGCCTACTGCGGAGACGAGGGGGAGGAGGAAGCCGAGCGCTTCGTCGGACTTCCCGCGTGGTCTTTCTGGTGGGACTGAACGCTCAGTGCAGAGTGCCCGAACCGAGCATGAACTTCGGTAGCCCCGCGGAGACTTCCAGACGCACGAAGGAGTAGCCCACCTCTCCGGTCCGCTTCCGGTCGGTCACGAGGACCGCCGCCTCGCGGTCGGGGTCGTACGTGCGGACCGCGTCCAGGATGGCGAGCGCCGCCTCCTTGGGAACGCCCATCGCTACGACGTGGGGCACGTCCGCGTTGCGCTGGGGCGTGAAGCCGAGCCGGTAGTCGGCGGTGCCCTCGAACAGTTGCACCACGACGAGGCCACGCTGAGGAAGCCGCTTCAGACTCGCCTCGATGCGCTCGGAGATCTGCGCCACGACGTGCGCGTGCTGGGGAAGAGGATCGGGAAGAGGCGACTCATTGGACAGCATGGCTTTATTATACGACGAAAAAAGCGCACATACGTCTACTATTTTTGTCGATGCTTCTTCCTTCCGGAAGCCAAGGGGCTAGACCCTGGACAGCTCGCGGTAGCGGCGCGCCTGGGCTGGCGTCAGCAACCTCAGCACGTTCGGCGCGGGGATCGGCTTCTCGCTCGCGGAGAGGCGGATCGAGCGCTCGAACGCCTTGAATATCTCGTTCATCAAGGCCTGCGTCCTGTCCACGTCCTCCGGCGTCGGATCGCTGTCGTTCTCGCCCCCGCCCGCCTTCGCGCTTGAGGCGGCGATCCTCGTGAAGGCCGCTTTGAGGTTCCTGACGGAGGGCCGGTCGGAATTCAGGTACGCGGCGTAGTAGCGGGTTCGGATCGCGTCGATCTGGGTTCGCTGGGCGGCGGTGAGCTCCAGGGCGTAGGCGACCTCGTTCGTGCCGAGAGCCTGGAGCGGCTCGTCCCGGAGCGCGAGACGGCGGAGCTTGGCGATCTGGGGCTCGTTCAGGAAGGGGAAGAGGCAACCGCTCGACGTCATGCCCACGCTGAAGTTCGAGGCGAGGCCCTTGTCCTCGCCGCTCACCGAGTTGCGGAGCATGGCGAAGCCCAACTTCATCGCCTCCTGGGCGATGCGGACGTTCTGGAGCTGGGTCTGGGTGGAACTCACCCCGAGCGACGCCTGGACCTTGGGATCGGCGAGATCGTCGATCATCACCTCCCTGATGGAGCGCGCGGGCTTGCCGACGGGCAGCGGAAAGTCGGTCGGGGTGGGCTTCTGGATTAGGATGCCGAGGACGAGCAGGGAAAGGAGGGCGGGCACGGTCGCATTATAGCGACGATCCCAGAGAGGCTCCAAGGCGTCGCAAGCCTATCGCAGGCAGGTTTCGGTACCCTGCAACGACCCGCCGATGGACGACTTTCCTCTCGACCGCCCCGAGTTGACCGGCAGCCTCCTGAGTCTCGAGTTCGGCGCGGGCGGGCGCATCCAGCAGCTCTGGGCCGCCGACCCCGCGATGCCCGAAGAGTCGGAGGAGTTCCAGTTCTGCTGCCCGCCCGTGATGATGGGCGAGGAGTCGAGCGAGGACTACCTGCCCGGCACGATCCTCCTCGGAGCCCGGACCCACCCGGACGACCCCTGGATCCTCTCGCGCAACTCCGAGGCCCGCCCCCTCGACGACAACGAGACGGACGGCGCGCTCGTCGGCTTCGAGTACGAGTTCGGGTTCCTGGAGGACCTCGGTGCGATCGGACGGTTCACGGAGATTCCCGGCGCGATCCCGCAGATCGGTTGGGAGCTCCAGATCGTCAACCGGGCGCGGCGGAGCGTCGAGATCGGGGAGTTGGGCTTCCCGATGGCCTTGAACAACGTGGTCGACGGCTTCCCGCGCACCGACGAGGGCGCGCAGCGGCTGTTCGCCGACCGGGTCTACCTGCACCTGAACGTGGGCGGAGCGGCCTCCCACCTGTTCGCCCAGCGCATGAACGGCCGCCCGCCGGGCCTGCTCGTCACGCCGGGCGAGGACACCCGCTGGGAGTTCGCCTGCCACGTTCCCGCCTCCCTGAACACGGGCTACCGCTGGGAGGGCATCCCCGTGGTCTACATCCACTCGCAGGCCGCCATCGAGCGCGAGGGCTGGCCGGAGTGGTTCTCCGGCCACACGAGCCTCGTGCTGGAACCGGGCGAGGAGCGGATCTACCACATGCGCTTCATGAGCGCCGACCGCTCGCGGGGCGACGGCGTCCACGCCGCCCTCGCGGCGGCGGGCCGTCCCTCGCTGCGCCTCTTCCCGGCGGCGGTGGCCCCGGCGGAGGTAGGGATCGCGGTGGAGGTCGCCGGCTGCACCCCCGCCGTGTTCGAGACCGACGTGGAGGCGGAACTGGAAACCGACGCCGACGAGGACGGCGGCTTCTGCTTCGTCCGCCCCGCCGAGCCCGGTCCCTTGCGCCTGCGACTGGAGGACACCCTCGGGCGCGAGAGCGAGGCGTTCCTCCTGCTGACCGAGCCTATCGAGTCCCTGATCCGGGCGCGGGCGGCGTGGATCTGCGAAAACCAGATCGTGCGCTCCGGCCCGCTGGCGGGGGCGATCGCTCCCAACAACCTGGAGGAGGGCGGGCCGATCACCGACATCGAGTCGACGATGACGCCGTTCTTCGTGGAGTCGGGACTCTGCGAGGCCCTTTTCCTCGCGGAGAAGAACGCCCTCTATCCGAGCGCCGGCGAGATCGCGGTTCTCGACGCCTACCTCTCCGACTTCCTCGAGGCGAAGGTCCTCAACCCCGGCGACGGCTCCCTCGGCGCCCTCCTGCCGAACCCCGACGCGGTGGCGGTCGGCCACGGGCGCGCGTCGCTCTACATGCTGGCGTTCAGCGTGTACGCGGCGATGGCGCGGGTGGCGAAAGGCTACGGCGCCGGACGGACCTTCGAAGAGTATTGTCGCCTCACCTCGGTCGTGGGTCGGGGAGTGGAACGCCATATCGACCAGGGGGCGGCGAACGGACTACCGCTTCTGGAGGAGGTTCAGGCATTCAAAAAGGAACTCCGCTGGAAGGGACCGATGCGCGACGTGCCCCAAGAGATTCGACAGGCGCACTACGCCACCGGGAGCATTCTTGGCTCGCGGAGCGCGAGCTACATCCGGCGTGGCCATCCGTTCCTGGGTGAGAGCGGATGGAACGCGGCGGCGTTCTCGGAACCGGCCGTGGTGGCCGGAGGGGATGACGCCGCCTCCATGGACTTTCGCGCGAAGGACGCCGCCCTTAAGGAGCGCACCCTCCGCTACCTCGCCGCCGCGCGGAGCCTCTCGCCCTGCTGGTGGTGGTACGCGAGCGACAAGCGCTTCGGCGAGGAGTACGACGGGACCCCATACCCGGCGATGCCCGACAAGGGCGAGCTGTGCCTGGGCCCGAGCACCGTCGCCAACAGCCGCCGCCTGCTGGCGGAACTGGAGCGGGACGGACCCCAGATGGACGAGGCGCGGCTGAGGATGGCGTTCGGTGGGATGCTCGCGCCGTGGGCCCTCGTCCGCGGCGACGGGGCGGCGGGCATGGGCTACTGCCCCGACCCCGCCTCGCGGATGCACGGCGTCGCCTGGACGAGCGGCGACGTCGGGCTCGGGCTGTTCCACTACCTGCGCGGCGTGGCGTCGTACGTCCTGCCGAGCCGGACGCAAGGGGTGGTCACCTTCGGCTGCGTCTTCGAGGTGGAGGGCGAGGGAGCCGACGAGACGTTCATCGTGCGACCCTGGGACGGTGTGGGACGACGGATCGTGGTTCGTCACGTAGGACTGGACGTGCGGAGCGAAGGCGCCCGCATCGAAGAGTTTCGGGCAAAAGCAACGAAACATGAGGCAACCCTGACGCTTCGAAACTCGTCGGACAAACCGCTTCCCGCCCGGCTGGAGGTGCGTGGTCTCTGGGGAACGCGCTTCCGGCTGGGCCCGGAAGGAGCCGATGGGGAGACGCTCGAGGTGGAGGGCGGCGTGCTACGCGCGTCGGTCACCCTCGAGGCGGGCTCCACGCGGACGATTAGGATCGAGGTCATAGGATGAGAGAGAAAGCTGGTGAATTAGGTTGACGACGATCCCGACGTGGTGGCTGGTCCTTTCGGGGATCTTCTTCTTCATGAACATCGTGCTGTTCGGCGCGCTGGCGTTCGCCGCGATCAAGCTGGTCGGCATTCTGCAGAATCTCACCCCGCGTCTCGTGACGATCGAGCGTCAGATCTCCGACGTGGTCAAGAAGGTCCAGGACCTGACGCAGACGGTGCACGAAAAGATCAACTCCATCGGTGGCCGGGCTTCGGCGACGGTCGGCTCGGTCGAAGGCATCGCGCAGAGCGCGAGCCGCCAGTTCGAGCGGTACTCGCCCTTCGTGATCGGTTCGCTGACCGCGATCCGGCTCGTGAAGGCCCTTACCGAGGTGAAGAAGGGGCGTTCCCTCGGTAAGGCGACGTCCAGGAAGGGCATTCTGAAAAAGAGCCCGCCCAAAAGCCTGCTGGGCAAAGTCCTTGGCGCCGTTCGGCGTTAGGCGATAGCCTAACGCTCGATCCCGCCCTCTCGCGCCAACCGCCCCGCCTCTTCGCGGTCGTTGGCGTGAAGCTTCTTCAGGATCGCGCCGACGTGGCTTTTGACCGTCTTCTCGCTGAGCGAGAGGCCGTCCGCGATCTGGGCGTTGCGCATCCCGGCCGCGAGGCACTCGAGCACCTCGACCTCGCGGCGGCTTAGCTCCGCGAAGCGCCGCCGGTTCGCGAGGCCGGTTCGCGAAGCGCGGGCGAACTCCGCCATGACGCGCGCCACGAGGGCGGGCGAGAGGAAACCTTCGCCCGCACGGGCCATCCGCACCGCCTGGGCGATCTCCTCCAATCCCGCGTCCTTGAGCAGGTAGCCCATCGCCCCCGCCTTGATCGCGCCGAACACCCGCTCGTCGTCGCCGAACTTCGTCAGCACGACCACGGCGACGCCGGGAAAGAGCTTTAGGGTGCGGCGAATCAGCCCGATCCCGTCGAGGCGGGGCATCTCCAGGTCGGTCAGAACCACGTCGGGGTTCAGAACGCCCGCCTGCTGCAGGGCCGTCTCCCCGTCCCCCGTGTCCGCCACCACGTCGAACTCGGGCTCGAGGCGGAGCAGCTCGACGAGCGCCCGCCTCAGCCGCGCGTCGTCCTCGGCCACCAGGATGCGGATGCGGTCCATAGCGAAGAGGATACAAGGCGTGGGGAAGAGGAGAGGGCGGAAAAACGACGGACCGACCTCGGCTATCCTAACTCCCATGGCCTGGCCCATCACCGCGTTCGCCGACGAAATCGCGCCCGATCTGTCGACCCAGCTTCGCGTCCTGAAGGAACATCATGTGGGCGGGCTCGACCTGCGGAGCGTCGAGGGCAAGAACGTGCTGGCCCTCTCCGACGCGGAGGTCGACGAGGTCGGACGGGCGGTCGCGGACGCGGGGCTGACCGTACGGTGCGTCGGCTCGCCGGTCAACAAGGTCCCGCTGGAGGCCGGCCGGGCGGCGGAAGACGAGAAGCTCGCCCGTGCCATCGAGGTCGCAGGACGGCTCGGCATCCGGCGCATTCGGATCTTCACCCCCGAGGGCGACGACGAGGGGGCGGTCATGGCCTGGATGGAGGATCAGGTCCGGCGGGCCGAGTGCGCGGACGCGCTGCTCCTGGTCGAGAACGACGCCAAGTACTGGAGCGCCTACCCTCAGAACGCCAAGCGGCTGCTCCGCGACTTCGCCGGGCCGAACCTCATGGCCGCGTTCGACTTCGCCAACGCCCACCTGCTCGGAACGAGCGTCGAGGAGTGGTTCCCCTGGATCGTGCCGTACCTGGACACCCTGCACATCAAGGACGCGAAGGACGGCAAGGTCGTCCCCGCCGGTCAAGGGGACGCGGGCATTCCGATCGTCCTCCAATCCCTCTGGCGTGAGAACTGGTCCGGCGCCCTCACCCTGGAGCCGCACCTCGCCGCCGCCGGAGCGTTCGGCGGTTTTAGCGGCGAGGCCCTCTTCGCGGAGGCGGCGAACGCGCTGTACGGCGTCCTGGCGGGGCTCGAAGAGTGAGGTTCGGGATCGTCGGCTGCGGCGCGATCTATCCCACCCACGCCGACGCGATGGGCCCGATGCTCGCGGGCTTCTACGACGTCGTCCCGGAGCGGGCGCACGTCGCCGCCGAGCGGTACGGCGTTCCCGCCTACGCCTCGCTCGGCGAGCTTTGCGCCGCCGTCGATGCGGTGAGCGTGTGCGTCCCCAGCGGCCTCCACATGGAGGTCGCCCTCGCCTGCGCGCGGCTTGGCAAGCCCGTCCTGGTCGAGAAGCCCATCGATACGACGCTCGAAAAGGCCCGCGCCCTCGTCGAAGGCTGCCGCGCGGCGGGCGCTCCCCTGGGCGTGATCTCCCAGCACCGCTTCTCCCGCCAGATCCGCCGCCTGCGCGACGCCGTTCAGGGCGGCGAGCTGGGCCGGATGCTCTCGGGCGACGCGAGCGTCAAGTGGTACCGGACCCAGCGGTACTACGACTCGGGCGAGTGGCGCGGAACCTGGGCCCTCGACGGCGGCGGCTGCCTGATGAACCAGGGCGTCCACACCGTCGACATGATCGGGTGGATCATGGGCGGCGTCCACGCCGTCCAGGCCCAGGTCCGGACGGCGGCGCACGCCATCGAGGTGGAGGATCAGGCGAACGTGCTCGTGGAGTACCGGAACGGGGCGATCGGCGTCGTCCAAGCCTCGACCGTCTCCTATCCCGGCTTCGCGGAGCGGCTGGAGGTCGGCGGCGAGCACGGCACGGTCGTGATCGAGGGCGACCGGACGAAGGTCTGGCGCGTCGACCCCGAAAGGGCGAAGCTGGGCAAGTACGGCGACGGCGTGATGGGCCAGCCCACCCCCAACCTCCACCTCGCGGGAGCGGCGGAGTGGACCGAGGAGGACCCGACCGCCGACTGGGGCGTCCAGCACCGGCTCCAGATCGAGGAGTTCGCGGCGGCGGTCGAAGCGGGGCGCGATCCCTTCATCACCGGCGAGATGGCCCTGGAACCCTTGCGCTTCATCCTCGCCGTCTACGAGAGCGCCCGCGAGGGCGGCGTGAGGGTGGAACTATGAGGCTCGGGCTCTGCTGCAACCCTTCGGAAGGCGCCGCCGCCCTCGCGGCGGGCTACGACTACGTGGAATACCCGGCTTCGTCCACGGAACCGAGCGAGACGACGAACCTTTTCTTCCCCCCGGATGCGCGGCTCTACGAGGACGGTCTCGAGCGCGGCCTCGAAATCATCCAGGCCGCCGCCAAGCGGGGCGTCGCGCTGATGGTCCTGGGTAGCGGCGGCGTCCGTCGCGCGCCGGAAGGGATGGACGACGCGGACGTGCGCTTCGTCGACGTCGCCGCCGAGCTCGACCGCTTCGCGCAGACCCTCGGCCTGCGCGTCGCTCCCGAAAGCCTCAATCCGGGCGAGACGAACGTCGGAACCTCGCTTCCCGACCTCGCCCGCGCCCTCGCGGCCGCCGGCGCGCCGTACACCGCCGATTCGTACCACGCCCTCGTGGAGACCGACACCCCGGACGCCGATCTCGATTTCTGGCGCGAACAGATCCCCCTCAAACCCCTCCACGTCCACTTCGCGCCCTTCGACCGCTCCGTGCCGAAGGGCGACGAGCCCCCTCTGCTCGCGTTCTTCGCCCGCCTGCGCGAACTCGGCTACGACGGTCGCGCCAGCCTGGAGTGCCGACGCGAGGGCATCCCCGATCCCGCGCCGCTTCGGCGGCTGTTCGCCGAGGCGAACGCTCAAGGGTAAGGTTTTCCGATGCCCCTCGTCGATCTTCCCCTGGACGCTCTCCACACCTACGAGGGCCGCAATCCGCGCCCCGAGGATTTCGACGCCTACTGGGACCGCGCCCTCGCCGAACTGGACGCGACCGCCCCCGCGCCGACCCTGACCCCCGTTCCGCTTCCGGTCGATTGGGCCGAGGCGTTCGACCTCACGTTCACCGGCGTCGGCGGCGCGCGGATCTACGCCAAGCTCCTGCGCCCGAAGGGCAGGGCCGCTTGCCCCGCCGTGCTCCAGTTCCACGGCTACAGCATGAACTCGGGCGACTGGACGGACAAGCTGGGCTACGTCGCGAACGGGATGGTCGTGGCGGCGCTGGACTGCCGCGGCCAGGGCGGGCGGAGCGAGGATCCCGGCGGCGTTCGGGGCAACACCCTCAACGGCCACATCATCCGGGGCCTGGAAGACCACGAGGATCGGCTCTACTATCGGGGCGCCTTCCTCGACACCGCGCAGCTCGCCCGCGTCGTCATGGCGATGCCCGAGGTCGATCCGGCGCGGGTCGGCGCGATGGGCGGCAGCCAGGGCGGCGGCCTGACCCTCGCCTGCGCCGCCCTTGAGCCGCGCCTGAAGCGGATCGCCCCCTGGCACCCCTTCCTCTCCGACTACCAGCGCGTGTGGGAGATGGACCTCGACGTCGCCGCCTACGACGAGCTGCGCGCCTACTTCCGCCGCTTCGATCCGCGCCACCTCCGGCACGACGCGATCTTCCATCGCCTGGGTTACATCGACGTCCAGCACCTCGCCCCGCGTATCCAGGCCGAGACGCTCCTCACGACGGGCCTGATGGACACCGTCACCCCGCCCTCGACCGTTTTCGCCGCCTACAACAGGATCACGGCTCCCAAGCGGCTGTCGATCTACCCCGACTTCGGCCACGAGGGGCTGCCGGGCATGAACGACGAGAACTACGGGTTCCTGTGCGGACTCTAGCGCTCGTCCTGGCGAGCGTGCTCGCCCCGAGCCTCGCCCACGCCGACCCGATCGACAACCTGATCCGGGCCTCGATGGCGAAGGACCACATTCCCGGCGTGGCGGTCGGCGTGATCCGCGATGGCAAGCTCGTTGTGGCGCGGGGCTACGGCGTCGCCAACCTGGAGACCAACACGCCGGTCACGACCGACACCGTGTTCCGCATCGCCTCGATGAGCAAGCAGTTCTGCGCCGCGGCGATCCTGATGCTCGCCGCCGAGGGCAAGCTGAGCGTCGAGGATCCGGTCTCGAAGTGGGTAGACGGTACGCCGGAGGCGTGGAAGGACGTTCGCCTTCGCCATCTGCTCGGCCATCAGTCGGGCATCCACGAGATCAACGACGCGAAAGGCTACGACTTCCGGGACGACGACACGCCCGCCGAGCTTCTGGCGATCATGAAGGCCCCGCCGCTCGACTTCCGGCCGGGCGAGCGGTTCGCCTACTCCAACTCGAACTACGCGCTCCTGGGCTGGATCGTCCAGCGCGCCTCCGGACAGAGCCTCAAGGCGTTCGTCGAGTCGCGGATCTTCGCCCCGGCGGGCATGGCGAACGCCCGGTACTTCCGGCAGGACGACGTGATCCCGAACCGGGCGAACGCCTACCGCTGGCGGACGGACCATTACGAGAACGGCTGGCCCGAGCGCTCCGCCGCCCTCGACGGAAGCGGCGCGGCGCTGATGACCCTCGCCGACTGGGCGAAGTGGGACGCCGCCCTCGACGTCGGCGCGCCCGTCTCCAAGGCGATCCAGGCCCAGATGGGCACGGCGGGGACGTTGGTCGACGGCACGCGGTCGAAATACGGCTTCGGCTGGTACGACGACGGCGAGGGCCGCGTCCACCACACCGGCTCGACCTACGGCTTCACGAGTGCCTTCGTCCGGGACCCCAAGCGCCACCTGACCGTCGTCGTCTTCCGAAACGCCAACGGCGGCCCCGCGCTCGACATGGCGAAGGGCGTCATGGACGCCTACCTGAAAGGAAAGCCCTGAAAAACCGTCGCCCTATCCTCCGGGAGCCGCCTTTCCAAAGGCGACGCTTGGGAAGGGCTCAAGCTCCCGGAACGTTCCGAAGTCCGGGAGCTTGGATCGAAGCGCACGACGGCTTCGTATAGAACGGCTCCCGGACGATAGAAGGCTAAAGGAGAGGTCGGTTCTACTCCGAGACCGGCGTGAACTTCGGCCGCTGGGAGGGATCGCCCAGACGGGTAAGGTCGCGGCGGGCCATGCTCAGGATGCTCGACTGCTGGGCCAGCTTGCCCGCGATCTCCCGGAACGCCTCGCTCTGCGGACGGTCGGGGGCGGAGACGAGCGCGGGAACGCCCTGGTCGCCCGCGTCGCTCACCGAAGGATCGAGCGGGACCGAACCGAGGTAGGGCGTCTTCAGCGTCGTCGCGAGCTCCTCGCCGGTGGTGCCGGAGAAGATCTGGCTGACCGTGCCGCAGGTGGGGCAGACGAAGCCCGCCATGTTCTCGATCACGCCGAGGATCGGGGCGTTCAGACGCCGGAAGAGCCCGACGGACTTGCCCGCGATGTTCGCCGCGACGTGGTGCGGCGTGGTCACGATCACCACGCCGGTCAGGGGCGCGAGCTGGGCCAGGGACATCGGCGCGTCGCCCGTGCCGGGGGGAAGGTCCACGAGAAGGTAGTCGAGGTCGCCCCAATCGACGTCCTGAAGAAGCTGCTTGACCGTTCCCGCGACCATCGGACCGCGCCAGAGGACGGCCTGACCTTCCTCCATCAGAAAGCCGAGCGACATCATCTGGATGCCGAAGCGGAAGATCGGAACGATCTTGCCGTCGCGCGTGAAGGGCTTCTCGCCCTGGGCCCCCATCATCAGGGGGATCGAGGGGCCGTAGACGTCGGCGTCGAGGATGCCCACCTTCGCGCCGGTCTGGGCGAGGGCCACGGCGAGGTTGACGGTGACCGTGCTCTTGCCCACGCCGCCCTTGCCGCTCGCGATCGCGATACAGTTCTTCACGCCGGGAATCAGGTCGGCGCTCTCCGTGTTGCGCGTCCGCACCTGGGCGGTCATCTCCACGTCTACGCTCCCGACGCCTTCCAGCGCGGAGACCACGTCCACGCACTGTTGCTGGAGCTGCTCCTTGACCGGGCAGGCGGGCGTGGTGAGCTGGACCTTGAAGCGGACGCCTTCGCCCTCGATCGTGAGATCCTTCACGAAGTCGAGGGCGACGATGTCGCGGTGGAGGTCGGGGTCGACCACCTGGCGGAGGGCGTCCAGAACCTGGCTCTCGGTGACGGGCATCCGTCTAAGGGTACCGCTTCGACGCTGTATCGAAAGGCCCGCTCTAAGCGGGCTGGTGGCCCGCGCGGGCTCGCTTGGGCTCCTCGATCCATTGGGTCAGCGCGAAGACGGCGAACGTCAGGACCCCGGCGCCGACGAAGAGCCACTTGGCGCGCTCGACGTCCTGGAACCGGAGGATCCAGGGCGCGGCGAGCAAGCCCAGACCGGCGACGATCTCCACCCCGCCGTGGACCCGGAAGGGAATAAGGCGGAAGGGCGCGGTGGGCGTGTTCGTCAGCATGGCGAACACGAAGTAGCCGATCGCGATCCCGTAGCAGAGCGTCGCGGGAAGGCCGTCGAAACCCAAAAGGGGCGGCGCGGCTCCCATCGCGAGGCAGAACAGAACGTCGACGACCGTGTGGCGGGCGGGGGTTAGAGGCTTCACGGCTCTACGACCCGCCGTCCTAAGAGGCGGTTCGCCTCGAGTTCCTTGGACTTTTCAGAAGCCCGCGTCGCGCGCCGCCGTCTCGCCCGCGACGTAGCCCGTGGCGAACGCGGCCTGAAGGTTGTAGCCGCCGACCGGCCCCGCCACATCCAGCACCTCGCCGCAGAGGTAAAGCCCCTGGACGAGCCGCGAGCGCATCGTCTGGGGATCGACCTCGTCCAACGCGACCCCGCCCGCCACCACCTCGCCCTTCTCCAAGGGCACCGCCCGCACCGGACCGAGCGGCCACGCCTTGAGCACGTTCGCGAGCCGGTTGCGCGCCTTCTTCTCCAGCCGCGAGAAGGGGGTCGCCGGGTCGATCTCGGCGGCCTTGAGAAGATCGGGGACGAGCCGCTCGGGAACCTTGCCGTCGAGAGCCGACGCGACGAGGCGACGGGGATGCGCGTTGCCGTAGGCCAGGATCTCCGCCGTCAGCGCCTCGAAGGTCGTGTCCGGCAGCAGGTCGGCCTCCAGGGTCGCCTCGCCCTCGTCCTGCCGCTCCGCGACGATCCGTGAAACCCCGAGCGCGGCGGGTCCGGAAACCCCATGGTGCGTGAACAGCAGGTCGCCGCTCCAGCGCGCGACCTCCTTCCCGTTCAGGCGCGCCCGCAGGACGGGGCCGCGCAGGGCGATGCCCGACCGCTCGGCATGGCCCTCTTCCAAGCGCAGGTAGACCGGCGCGAGCGCGGCGCGGGGCTTCACGACGGTGTGGCCGAGCTGCGCCGCCCAGGGCCAGCCGTCGCCGGTGGTGCCGCTGTTGGGATAGCTGCTTCCGCCCGTGGCGAGGATCACGCGCGAACACGCCAGCAACCCCTCGCCTCTACGGGAAGCGGAGGCGGAAGGCTCCGCCGTGAGCACCTCGTTCAGCAGCGCCTTCGCCCCGAATCCCGCCCCTTTCCGGTAGCCCTGGTTCCGCTCGTAGGCCGCCCCCGTCTGAACCCCCACGATTCGTCCCTCCTCCGCGACGATCCGCTCGACCGGCGTCTCCAGCAGCGTCTCCACGCGCGCCTCGTCCAGGTAGCCCCGCAGGATCTCGACCACGTCCTTGGCGGTCTGGTCGACGGGGAAGACGCGTCCGTCGTCGCGCGTGTAGACCCGCAGCCCCCGGTCGGTCATCAGCTTGACGATCGCGTCGTTCCGCAGGCGGTAGCAGGCGGGGCGGATAAAACGGGCCTCGTTCGGTCGGAACGCCTTCAGGACGTCCTCGATAGGACCCGCGTGGGCGACGTTGCACTTCCCGCCGCCGGAGATCAGGATCTTGGTGCCGATCCGGTTCGTCTTCTCGACCAGGGCCACCCGCGCCCCGAGGGAGGCGGCTCGCCACGCGGCGAAGATTCCCGCCGCTCCCGCGCCGACCACGACCACGTCGGGATTCATCCCTCTATTGTGGCTCGCGCGCCACGATCTCGAACGTCAGCGCGCCAGAAGCCAGCGCGACGCCTGGGGCCGCCAGTCCTGTGCGGAGCCGGGAGCGCCCAGGCCGAAGCCGTGCGGACCGTGCTCGATGCAGTGCAGCTCGAACGGGACGCGGTGCTCGGAGAGGGCCTTGGCGTAGGCGAGCGAGTTGCCCACCGGCACGACCGTGTCGTCGACGCCGTGCACGAGGAAGGTCGGCGGGGTGTCGAGGCTGACCCGGTCCTCGTTGGAGAGGGCGTCCACGAGGTAGGGATCGGGGCTGGGGCCGAGGAGGCTCGTCCGGGACCCCGCGTGGGCGAGGGGATCGTGGAACGAGACGACCGGGTAGATCAGGAGCGCGAAGTCGGGCCGCTCGGCGTGGTCGCCCCAGTGGGTGCTGGCGGTCGAGGCGAGGTGGCCGCCCGCCGAGAAGCCGAGGATGCCCACTTTGTCCGGGACCACGCCCCAGGCGGCGGCGTTCGCCCGAACGAGACGGATCGCGGCGTGGGCGTCGTCGAGGGGGGCGGGGTGGCGGTTCGGGGCGACGCGGTAGCGCAGCACGAAGCCGCGCAGACCGAGCGACTCCATCCAGTGGGCGACCGGCTCCGCCTCGTGGGGCGCGAGCCCGACGTAGCCGCCGCCGGGAAAGACGATGCACGCGGGACGCGGGGCCATGCCGCCCGCGCCGACGTCGGTGAGGGTGGCCCCGGAGGGAAGGGTGTGGGTGGTCATGGGGATCGAGGTCGTTAGGGAGCGTCCGTCCGGAAAGAGACCGCCGGCAGGCCGGCGCGGTTGACGAGGTTCACGTCGGGGTTGTCGGCCCAGGCGTAGCGGACGGCGGTCGGGTGGGCGACGCCGCCCGCGCGGAGGACCACCGTCGAGCCGTCGATCGTCGCGTCGGCCCAAGCCCACCGTCCGTCCGCGCCCGCGATCTGGAACGCGCGGGGAGCCGCGCCGTCGGTTGTGACGAGGGCGCCGTTGCGGAAGGTCACGCGCACCGAATCGCCCACGACCGCCATCCCCGAGAAGCTCGGCCCTTCGTAGACCACGGGCTGGCCGTAGGTCCGGGCGAGGGCGTTCAGCGCGAGACGGCGGCCCACCTCCCGCTTGTTCTTCGGATGGATGTCCCCCGCCTCGCCCAGATCGATCGCGAGGGCCATGCCCGTGTTCGGCAGGGCCAGCGTCTTCGTCTGGGCCTCGCGAAGCTCCGCCCACGGCGACTCGCCCGGCTCGGGCTTGCGGGCCATGTAGTTCGCGAGTTGGACGAAGTAGAACGGGAACGGCCCCTCGCCCCAGCGCGCTCGCCAGTCGCGGATCATCGTGGGGAACAGCTCGCGGTACTCCGTCGCCCGGTCCGCGTTGCTTTCGCCCTGGTACCAGATCGCCCCCTTGATCCCGTAGGGGACGATCGGGGCGATCATCGCGTTGTAGAGGACGCTCGGCACGTTCGGGTTGCCCACGCCGAACGGCCGCTGGGGAATCTGGACCTTGGGATCCAGCGCCCGCTCGATCCTGAACCGCCACGTTCCGTCGAGGGGGATCGAGGCGCCGCCGTCCGCGAGGGAGAGCCTCATGCCCGAAACCGGCCCCGTCAGGCCGCCCGGCCCCGCCCCGTCGAAGACGCGGATCGCGAGCACGTTCCTGCCCGCGCGCACGATCCCCGGTGAGATCCGGTAACGGCGAGGCGTGCTGTAGTCGCCGTTGTCGTCTTCGGCGCTCGTGCGTCCCACCCGAACCCCGTTGAAGTAGGTCGTGTCGTAGTCGTCGATCGGGCCGAGCTCCAGGACGAGCTCCTTCATCGTCCAGTCGGCGGGAAGGTCGACCGTCTTGCGGTACCACGCGGCGCCGTCGAACTCCGGCGGCAGGAGCGTCCCGGCGGGGACGGCGTCCCAGGCGGAATCGTCGAACCCGAGGGTCTGCCAGCTCTGCATCGCGCCCTCGTTGTTCGCGCCGTGCTTGAAGTTGACGAAGTCGCCCATCGCCCGTTTGTAGGCGGCCATCTGCGCCGGGTAGTCCTTCTGCGCGGCGTCCACCGCGTCGACGTGATGCTTCAGCGCGGGCCGCGCGGCGAGAGCCCCGCGGGACGTCCAGGCCTCGGCGGGCGTCCCGCCCCAGCTCGTGTGCACGATGCCGACGGGAACGCCCAGCTTGCGGTTCAGCTCGCGGGCGAACGACAGGGCGACGGCGGAAAAACGGCCGATCGTGTTCGGGGTCGCGGATTCCCACCGCCCCTTGAGGTCGTCCAGCGGCGCGGCGGCGGTCGCCTTCTCGACGGTGAACATCCGCACGTCGCCCTTGGCCTCGCTCTGGGCGCGGGCGAAGTCGTCGGCCCCGGACTCGGGGAACTCCATGTTCGACTGTCCGGAGGCGATCCAGACCTCGCCGCTCAGGATGTCGCGGGCGGAGACGGTCTCCCCGCTGCTGGACGCCGTGAGGACGTAGGAGCCGCCCGGTTTCAGGGGCTTCATCCGGACGATCCAGCGGCCGCTCGCGTCGGCGGTCGCGCCCGCGCGCTGTCCCCCGACCTCGACGTTCACGAACGCGCCGGGCGCCGCGAAGCCGAACACCGGCACGTCGATCCCCCGCTGCACCACCGCGCCGTCTGTGAAGAGAGGGCTGAGTCGCAGGGTCGGCGCCTTCGCCAGGATCGGAAAGGGGAAGAGCATAGCGGAAGGATACTGGGTCGTCAAGCATGACGGGGCGGCTTTCCGGCTGCCCCCGCCGCTAGCGCTGTCCGGCCTGGAGCCAGCGGCGCACGGGCGACTCCTCCTGCTCGCGCAGGAAGCCGTACGCCCAGTCGTCGCCGCGCAGGTAGCGCATGATGTCGTGCGGCAAGGCCCGGATCTCCTCCTCGGTCGGCTCGGGGATCGCATCGTCCTCGCGAAGGTCGAGGATCTGGGCGCCGTCGGGAAACTCCTGCCGCAGGGCCTCGATCACCGTCACGGAGGTGGCGTCCGGCACGAAGCGGTCGGCGCCGTGGTCGTCGAGGGCCAGCACGATCCGGTCGGCCCCGAAGATCGCCTCGTGGGGATCGGCGGTGGAGAGAAGCCGGTGCGGGGTCTTGTTCAGCGTGAACAGGTACCGGGCGAACAGGTCGAACAGGTCGAGCCGCTCGGGATCGGGGTCCCAGAACGTGATCTCCAGGGGCTGTTCGCCGAAGTAGCACGCGAGCCCGCCGCAGATCGTGGGACCGTACCGAAGGCTCGCCGCGCCGAGCACCGTCAGCCGTTCGGGCTCCATCCGTATGAGGATACACCCCTAGGGCCGGTGGCTAGGACCCGACCGTCAGGCCCGGCGCGATCTCGGGCCGGAGGAACCGGCTGTAGCCGTCCCGCCTCAGGGCGGCTTCCAGCGCGTCGGCGTTCGGGGTGAGCGCGATCACCGTGCCGCCGAGGCCCGCCCCCGCGAGCTTCGCCCCGAGCGCCCCGTGCGCCTTGCACCGGGCGATCAGGGCGTCGATCGCCTCGCCCGAGCCGCCGAGGGCGGCGATCATCCGGTGGTTCAGATCCATCGCGTAGCCCAGGCCCTTGAGGTCGCCCGCCTGCAGATCCCGGGCCCCCGCGTCGGCCATGTCCGGGAGGGCGCTCATCGCGGTGCGGACGTGCTTGTCGCCCCGCAGCCAACGCTCGACCATCGGACCGTGCACGGAGCCGCTGAGCCGCTCGACCCCGGTCGTGATCAGGAGGAAGGGAAGCGGCGCCTCGATCGTCCGTGAGGTGGGCAGGGGGCCGGAATCCTCGGGACCCTTGCCCGCGAAGTCCATCAGCCGCAGTCCGCCCAGAACGATCATCAGGGCGTCCTGGTAGCCGCAGACCACCTTCTCGCGCTCGATATCGCGGATGCGCATCGCCAGCTCGACGTCCGGTGTGACCGTCTCGCCGCGCGCCTGCATCAGGCACGCCGCCGTCGCCGCGAGGAGCGCCGTCGATCCGCTCAGGCCGCTGGAGCGCGGGATGTCGGTGGTCCACTCGACGCGGATCGGCCCCGCGACGGGGAAGTGGGCGAAGGCGAGGTCCCATAGGGTGCGGTCTTCGGGAAGGCTCTCGTCCTCGCCCAGCACGATCCGGCACGTCGCCCGGGCCCCGAGCGAGCAGGAGAGCACCCGCCCCCCGTACAGGTCGCTCGGGTTGCCCACGATGCCGCACCGGCCGGGAGCCGAGGCGACGAAGGTCGGCGGCCCGCTCGGCTCCGGGACCTCGACCGGCGCGGCCTCAAGGATCGCCTCGGGCGGAGGGGCCGCCGCGGCTTCCGAAACCGGCTTTTCGGGTTTGCGCTTCCAGAACATCAGAGTTCGACCCGCTCGTACAGGCCGTCGAGGGCGATCGGGCGTCCGAGCACGGTGAACTCGCCCTGGGTGAACGTCTCGTAGCTCCAGCCGTCCTCGGTACGGAGATACCGCTCGACCCTCCGCGCGCTGCTGTCCACGAGGAAGATCTCGCGCATCGACGGGATCGCGCGGTAGGCGTCGAGCTTGTGGTCCCGGTCGTAGCTCTCGGTTCCCTTCGAGAGGATCTCGAACACGACGGCGGGGTTCGTCACCGCGTCCAGCGTGCCGTAGCGCCGCTTCTGGAGCGGCTCGGCGAGGACCGTCGCGTCGGGATAGAAACCGATGTCGCCGTCGACGTTCGTGACGGTCTGGTTGGAGGTGAAAACCTCGCACTCCGTCCTCCGGAACGCATCCTGCAGGACGTAGACGAGGCTGGTCTCGATCCGGTTGTGCGAGGTCGAGCCACCGGGCGTCGCGACGTTGTGGAGCCGCACCTCGCCCCGGTAGTACTCGTGCTTCAGCTCCTGGCGGCTCTCCCACGCCAGGAACCGCTCCAGGGTCATCGCCTGCTGGACGGCCATGGCCCTATTCTACGGTCTCATCCTTTGAGGGTGCTTCGCAGCGCCTCTTCCAGCCCCGGATGCTTCCACTTGAAGCCCGCCTTCTGGGCCGCCACCGGGCAGGCGCGCTGGGAGGCGAGCGCCGCCTCGGGGTCGGGACCCGCGATCTTGCCCACGACCCCCAGCATCCCCTTGCTCGCCGGAATCCCGAACGGACGGCCCAGGACCCCGCGCAGGGTCTGCATAAAGGTCGAGTTGAGGCTCGGCGCGGGGCCGCAGGCGTTGACCGGACCGGTCACGTCGTGCTCCAAGAGGAAACGAACCAGGGCGGTGTGGTCGTCCAGGTGGATCCAGGGCATCCAGTGGTGGCCGTCCCCCTGGACGCCGCCGAGGAACAGCTTGGTGAGGCGCGCGAGGGGCTTGAGGGCGCCGCCGTTGCGCCCGAGAACGATGCCGGTCCGTAGGGCGACCCGACGGGTGTTCGGAAGATTCTCCTGGGCCAGCGCGCTCTCCCAGACCTTGCAGATGTCGGCGAGGAAACCCACGCCCGGCTCGGAACTCTCGTCAAGCATCTCCGCCCCGCGCGAGCCGTAGTAGCCCGTCGCGCTCGCGTTGATCCAGACCTTGGGTGGCCGCTCCGCCCCCTCGATCGCCTGCCCCAGAAGGTACGTCGGCTGGACGCGCGACTCCTTGATCTCCCGCTTGTACTCGTCCGTCCACTTGCCCGTGACGGGCGAGCCGCAGTAGTTCACCACCGCGTCCGCCCCGTCGATCTCGTCGGCCCAGCGGTCCATCCGCAAGCCGTTCCACGTCACGGGCTTCGCCCCCTTGATCGGCTCGCCATGACGCACGAGCGCGACGACCTCGTGGTCCTTGAGCGACTCGATCAGCGCCTGCCCCAAAAAGCCCGACGCGCCCGCGACCACGATCTTCATGCTCTCACCCTCGTTGCGACCTTATGCCTCATTGCTAAACCTCTTGGACAACGCCAGAAAGGTCTACGACGAGCCTCGTGTCACAATCGTCAGGACATGGCGCGCAAGATCGCGGTTCTCCCCGGCGACGGAATCGGCCCCGAGGTGACGGCGGAGGCCGTCAAGGTCCTGAAGGCGACGGGAGCCGCCTTCGAGTTCGAGGAGGCCCTCGTCGGCGGCGCGGCCTACGACGACGGCGGCCACCCCCTCCCTCCCGCCACGCTCGACCTGTGCCGCGCCTCGGACGCGGTCCTGTTCGGCGCCGTCGGCGGGCCGAAGTACGATGCGATCCCCGACCCGCTCCTTCGGCCCGAGCTCGGCGCCCTCCTGCCCCTGCGGCGCGAGCTGAACCTCTACGCGAACCTGCGCCCCGCGAAAACCCCCTCCGCCCTCGCCGCCGCCTGCCCGCTCAAAGGCGTCCACCGGGTCGACTTCGTCGTGGTGCGCGAGCTGACGGGCGGCCTCTACTTCGGCGAAAAGAGGCGAGAGGCGGACTGGGCGAGCGACCTGTGCGTCTACACCCGCATGGAGATCGAGCGGATCGTGCGGCTGGCGTTCACCGTCGCCCGGGGCCGGAGCGGGCGCCTCCTGAGCGTCGACAAGGCCAACGTGCTGGAAACCTCCCGGCTGTGGCGCGAGATCGTGAACGAGATCGCCAAGGAGAACCCCGACGTCAGCCTCTCGCACATGCTGGTGGACAACTGCGCGATGCAGATGATCCGCGACCCCGGCGCGTTCGACGTGATCGTCACCGAGAACCTGTTCGGCGATATCCTCTCCGACGAGGCCGCCATGATCACCGGCTCCCTGGGCCTTCTCCCCTCGGCCAGCCTGAGCGACGGCAACTTCGGCCTCTACGAACCCATCCACGGCTCCGCCCCCGACATCGCGGGCCAGGGCCGCGCCAATCCCATCGCCGCGATCCTGAGCGCCGCGATGATGCTCCGCCACACCTTCGGGGAAGAGGCCCTCGCCCTGCGGATCGAGCGCGCCGTCGACCACGCCCTCCTCGCGGGCCTGCGCACGCCCGACATCTTCGAGAACGGCACCTCCCTCGTCAGCGCCGCCGCGATGGGCGACGCCGTGGCCTTCAAGCTCAAAGCCGCCGCCTAAGGGTTCGGGAGTGCGGTATCTCGCTCCCGCACTCCCGAAAAGGTTCACAATAGGGGCATGATCACCGTCGTCGGCGGGGGCTTCGCCGGAGTCGAGGCCGCGTGGGCCGCCGCGGAGCGCGGCGTGGCCGTGCGCCTCTACGAGATGCGCCCCGTGCGCAACACGCCCGCCCACACCACCGACTTCCTCGCGGAGCTCGTCTGCTCCAACTCCCTCAAGTCCAAGTCGCCCACCTCGCCCGCCGGTCAGCTCAAGGCGGAGATGCAGGCCCTCGGCTCCGTCGTCCTGAAGACCGCCTACGAGCACGAGGTGCCCGCCGGGCAGGCCCTCGGCGTCGACCGCGACGCCTTCGGGACCGCCATCACCGAGCGCATCGCCGCCCATCCCCTCATCGAGCTGCGCCGCGAGGAGTTCACCCCCGCCGACCTCGAAGCCCTGCTCGCGAAGGGCGAGATCGTGATCCTCGCGACCGGGCCCCTCACCTCGCCCGAGATCGCCGACTGGCTCGCGCGGGCGACCGGACGGACCCACCTCTACTTCTACGACGCCGTCTCCCCCACCGTGGACGCCGCCTCCCTCGACCGGAGCGTCGTGTTCGCCCAGAGCCGCTACGACAAGGGCGAGGGCGACGACTACCTGAACTGCCCCTTCGACAAGGAGGAGTACCAGGCCTTCGTGCGCGAGCTGGTCGCCGCCGAGCGCGCCCCCATCCACGCCTTCGAGGCGGGCGGCAAACGCGACGCCCCCGAGGAGGAGAAGGAGGAGGCCCTGCTCGAGAAGATCAAGTACTTTTCCGGCTGCTCCCCCATCGAGGTCATCGCCGAGAAGGGCGAGCGCTCCCTCGCCTTCGGCAACTTCAAGCCCGTCGGACTCACCGACCCCCGCACCGGGCGCCGCCCCTGGGCCGCCCTCCAGCTCCGCCCCGAAAACCGGGAGATGACCCTCTACAGCCTCGTCGCCTGCCAGACGCGGCTCAAGTGGGGCGAGCAGAAACGGGTGTTCGGCATGGTCCCCGGACTCGGGAACGCGGAGTTCGTCCGCTTCGGCGTGATCCACCGCAACACCTACCTGGAGGCCCCGCACACCTTGGAGCCGTGGCTCGAACTGAAGGGCCACCCCGGCCTCTTCGTCGCGGGCCAGCTCACCGGCGTCGAGGGCTACGTCGAGAGCGCCGCGTCGGGCCTCTACGCCGGGATCGAGGCCGTGCGCCGCACGCGCGCCCAGGAGCCCTGCCCCCCGCCCCGCCCCTGCGCCTACGGCTCGCTCGCCGCCCACCTCCAGGACGCCACCCCCCGCGAGTTCGCCCCCATGAACATCAACTGGGGCCTCTTCCCCGAGCCCGAGGTCGCCAACCCCCGCGACAAGGACCTGCGCCGCAACGCCAAGCTCGAAGCCGCCCACGCCGCCTTCGCGGAGTGGCACGCGCGCCTGGAACCGTAGGTTCCTCGGTGTCCGCCCAAGGGGCGGACGCCTCAGCGGCCTCGATCCTTCCGGGGACTTTTCGGCAATCGCTCCCGGACGGAGCGGGGCAGGGGAACGATGCCGAGCGCGCTGAAAACGACGAGGATCAACATCGTCCCGCCTCGCACGAGCCCGAAGAGGGGCGAGGGCATCGGCATCCCCAGCCCTGCGGGTAGATAAAGGCACGACAGGCCGACGAACAGGATCAGGCAGAGCGCCGGAAACCGCCGCCGCACCGCGAGGCCCCGTTGCAGCAGTTCCGGATGCATCGACGAGGGCGGCAGGATCGTCTCCGAGGTGATCGCGTCGGGCAGGGCCTCGATGCGGGCGAGCGTCATCTCGGCGCGGAACTCCGGCGCGAGGGGAACGATCCCCACCGTCGTCTCGAACACCCTGGCGGAAAGCTGGGGCGCCCGCAACAGCGTCTGGAGCGCGGGCAGGGGCGGGGCCGGAGCCAGCATCGCGCGAGGCAGCACGAACGACACCGTCCGCCCGACGAAGCCGAACCCCCCCTTCTCGAACCACAGGATCCCCACGTCCCAACCCAGGAGCGCGCCGTCGTGCCGGAACTCGACCATCACCGCCTTCTCGTCCGGGCCGTGCGGAACCTCCTGCGACCGCAGGCGCGTGGGCGGTTCGCTGGGCCAGCGATGCCGACGGATCGTCCCGGCCGCCGCGAAGGCGGCCACGATCCCCAGCCAAGGGCCGTCCGGCCCCAGAAAGCCGAACGATCCGGCCACCCCCAGCGCGACGACCCCGCCGACCGCCCAGAGGGTCCACCGCCGGGGAAGCGGCCGCAATCCCGGAAGGCGCCCCGTCCAGAGGGCGATGGGCGTCAGGACGCCTCCACCGACGCGGCGCTCTCGGCGGCGGCGATCCGACGAAGAACCGCCCGATCCGAGTCCTTCAGAGCCCCCAAAAGCCAGAGGACCGGGATCATCAGCGCCAGGACGTACAGGAAGGGGAACCCAGCCCAGGCGAGGAGGGCGAGGACGAGGGTGGCGAGCGTCGCCTGAAGACTCGTAGGCCCTGACCACGGACGGCGGATAAGGCCGGGACGGGGCCCGAGGGGTGGGTACTGGCTTTCTCCGCCCGAGAGGCGGTTCCGGCGCAGACGGACCAGTTCCACGTCGAGGACCGCCTCGTCCCGGCCCATCGTGCGTCCCGCCACGCCCAGGATAAAGACGCGCACCACGACGCGGCGCGACGGGTGGACGAGATAGAACGAGTCCTCCAGGTCTCGCCCCTCCGCCGAGAGACGGGGCAGCAGATCCTTCGAGAAGACCCGGAACGAGGTCGCCCGACCGCTGAACCACACGGCGTCCGCGTCGAAGCCCAGGGCGCCGTCGTCCCAGCCCGTCATAACGCCGTCCTGCACGATGAGAATGCGTACGGGGATCGCGTCGCCGGTGGTTTCCAAAAGATCGCCGGTCTGCGCCGCTTCGGCGGTAAAGGTCGGGCGCGGGACGCGCCAGGCGCCCTGCGTCACCCCTCTTCCTCCCGCGCGATGCGATCCAGCTCCTCGCGCCGGAACCCTCCCGACCAAGCGGAGGGAAACACGCCCGTCGCGTAGACCATCCCCAGGAAGGCGGGCACGAAGAAGGCTTGGAAGAACAGGGCGACGATGGTCGTGACGAGAAGGGCGACCCAAACCACGAGCCGGAGTCTCTGAGAGGGAAGGGGCCGCACGAGGCCCGGGCGAGGCACGAGGGGCGGATACTGGCTCGCCGTCGTCGACTCCCGCCGTTGGCGTAGCCGAACGATCTCGTCGGCGATGGCCTGCGAACTCTCCCAATCCCGAAAACCGCCCTGCGCGATGGGCGCCACGTCGATCCAGATTCGGCGGGTGGGATGCCTTAAGGCGAGGGTCCGCCCGTCCGGAATCCCGACGTTCGCCCGGAGCCCCGACGGCGGCAAGAGGTCGGCGGCGGCGATCCGAAACGAGCACGCCCGCCCGCTGAACCAGACCGCGTCCTCCTCGAAGCCCAGCGCGCCGTCGTCCCAACCCGTCCGAACGCCCTCCTGCATGACGGTGACGCGCACTGGAAACGCTGCCGATCCCTCCTCGACCAGCCCGTCGAGCAGAGCGCGTCGGGGAGACGAGGTCGGGTGCGGAACTCGCCAGATACCGCGCGAGGGAAGGGGAAGCGGCATGGGAACGGGTCTCTCTGCCTTTTACCCGTTCCTCCCTCTCGTCTCTAGGCCGCCCGAAGCGTGAGGTGCGTCACCTCGGGACGGCACCAAAAACGGATGTGCTTGATCGAACACACGCCGCGCGTCACGTAGACCCGGTGGCTGCGTCCCTCCACGAGTCCCTCGCGGAACTTGTTGCCGTACTTGCTCGGGATGTGGGGCGCCGGGCCGAACGGCACGCGCACCTCGCCCCCGTGCGTGTGGCCCGAGAGCTGAAGGTCGATCCGCACGGGCCACACCTGGTCCTCCGCCACGTCCGGATTGTGCGAGAGCATGATCCGGGGCACGTCCTCGGGCACCCCCGCGAAGGCGGCCACCGGGTCGACGAGGCCGTACCAGAGGTCCCCCACCCCCCCGAGCGCGAGCGTGTCGTTCCCGCGCCGCAACAGACGGTGACGGTTCTCGACGATCTCGATGGGCGTGTTCCGCGCGAGCTCGCGGCGCAGCCCCTCGACGTCGTGCAGCCGGTGGTCGTGGTTGCCCAGGGTGCCGACGATCCCGTCCCGCGCCCGCAGCCCGTCGAAGAGGCCGCGCAGATCGGGCACGGTCCCGCTGGGACTGTTGTCGCACAGGTCGCCCGGCAGGGCGATCAGGTCGGGCTCGAACGCGTTGGCCCGCCGGATCGCCCGTTCGACGACGCGGCGGCTGCTGAAGTGCGGCCAGTGGACGTCCGACAGGAGAGCGATCCGGTAGCCGTCGAACCCCGCCCCGAGCCCCCGGATGGGGACCTCCACCCGCTCGACGTCGATCCAGTTGGGCTCCAGGCCGTACGCGTCGGCCCCGACGGCGAGAATCCCGAGGCCCAAACCTCGTTTGATCAGCTTGCGTCGGGAGAGCTTCGGATCGGCCACGCAAGGATCAAACCCGTCCCGCCGCCGGGAGTTCCCGGTAGGCCTACCGGAACGTGACGGCCCCTAGGACCCGCTCGACCGGCGCGAGGCACTCGCGATCGGTGCAGGGCTGGTACGTGACCACGATCTCCAGGTCCGCGCCCGACTCGCCCGGCGGGAGCGTGACCGTCACCGGGATCTCGACCCGGCCCACGTAGCCGACGCCCGACTCCTCGGGATACGCGACCTCCGCCTTCAACGGACGCACCGTCACGCGGGTCGGCGTCAGCCAGCGGGCGGGCGGCTGCGGCCCGTTCACGTGCAGATCCTCCGGCAGGTCGAGGACGACGGTAAAGGTCGCCCGTCCGTCGGAACCCGCCTTGACCTCCGCGCTCACGAGAGAGAGCCTGGGCTGGGCGGGCGCGACCGGCGGAGCCGACACGATCGGCTCCTCGCCCGCGAGCGAGAGAAGGGGAAGCGCCGCCGCGTAGAGCCCCTCCGTCGCGGCGGGCGCCCGCTCCATCAGGCCGAGCAGCGCCGAGACCAGCCGCTCCGCCCGCTCGGTCTCGCCCATCGCGACGAGCACGCGCAGGGCGAGGGCGTTCGCGCTCGGAACCGGCTGGTCGAAGGCGGGCCGGGTGCGCCCGAAAAGGGCCTCGTGCGCCTCGGACGTCGCGAAGTAGGCCCCGGTGGCGGGATCCTCGAACGCCGCGATCATCGCTTGGCCGAGCCGACGGGCCTCCTCGGTCCAGCGCGTCTCGCCCGTAAGTTCGCCCAGCTTGAACAGTCCGTCCGCAAAGGCGGCGACGTCCTCCAGGTAGGCGTCGCCTTGGGGCTCGCCGCGGACGATCGTGTGCGGAAGCCGCCCATGGGCGCGCTCGGCCCGAAGGATCGCGTCCGCCGCCCGCGCGGCGGGCTCGGCGAGGCCCGCCTCCGCGAGGGCGCCGATGGTCAGGCCGTTCCAGCCCACGAGGGCCTTGTCGTCGAGCCCCGGACGCGGACGGGACGCCCGGCGGACGAGCAGCGCGTCCAGCTCCTCGTCGAGGTCGCCTCCCACGTCCTGAAGCAGGTGCAGGATGTTCTTCCCGGTCAGGCGGCCCGTCGCCTCGTCGTGGAAGTTGCCCTCGGGGCGGGCGCCGAACGCCTCGGCGACGCGGGGCGGCAGCTCCTCCATGTCCCACACGTAGAACGCCCCCTCCTCCATGTGGCCGTGCTCGTCGGGCGAGTCGGCGTCGAGCGCGCTGTAGAAGAGCCCCTCCGCAGACGTCATCTCGCGGGCGAGCCAGGTGACGATGCCTCCCGCCGCGCGGGCGAAAAGGTCGGCGCGAGGCGGATCGATCTCGCTCGCGATCGCCGCCGCGTGGGCGAGGTTCCCCAGCATCAGCGCGTTGTCGTAGAGCATCTTCTCGAAGTGGGGAAGCAGCCACTGGCCGTCGGTGCTGTAGCGGTGGAAGCCGCCGCCCACGTGGTCGTGGATGCCGCCCAGGCACATCGCCTCCAAGGTGACGAACGCCATCGCCAAGCCCGCTTGCCGCTCCTCGTCGGACGCCGGCTCGCTCAGGGCGTACGTCGTCAAGAGATCGAGCGCGGTGTGGGGCGGAAACTTGGGCGCGGGGCCGAAGCCGCCGAACTCGGGATCGAACGACTCCGTCTGCGCCTGGACGGCGGCGCCGTAGAGGCTGGGATCGAGGACCCCGCCCGCAGGCGGGTGAGCGGCCGCGAAGTAGGTCGCGAGCTCGCCGCCGATCTGGGACGCCTGCGCGTCGACCTCGTCCCGCCGCTCGCGCCAAGCCTTGGCGAGCGCGTCGAGCACCTGGGTGAACTGCGCCTTCGGCCAGTAGGTGCCGCCGTAGAACGGCTTGCGGTCGGGGGTGAGGAACACGGACATAGGCCAGCCGCCCCGTCCCGTCGCCATCTGCACGAACGCCATGTACGCCTCGTCCACGTCGGGCCGCTCCTCCCGATCCACCTTCACCGCGACGAAGGACGCGTTCAGCTTCGCCGCGACGCCCACGTCCTCGAACGAGTCGTGGGCCATGACGTGGCACCAGTGGCAGCTGGAGTAGCCCACGCTGAGGAAGACGGGCTTGTCCTCCCGCCGCGCCCGCTCGAACGCCTCGTCGCCCCAGGGCGCCCAGTCGACCGGGTTGTCCGCGTGCTGGCGCAGGTAGGGGGAGGTGGCGTCGGCGAGACGGTTGGGCACAAAAGACTCTACGGGGCGAACCTTGGCGCGGGCGGCGGGGTCTTTGAGGGGCGATGCGGCGTTGGGCCCCCTATCTCTGGTACGCGTTTATCTTCGCGAGCTCCTGCAAGACCGTGAACGGCGACACGATCGACAAGGGCATCCGCGATCGAATGCCAGGCGCGAAAGGCGATCGCTGGTCGAAGGTCTGGCGGAAGATGTGGTGGCTTCCCGTCAAAGGCTGGCACGCGACGGAGTTCGGCATCCTCTACGCCCTTTTCCGCCACGCCGGGAAGACTCGCGAGGAAGCCCTTTTCATGGTCTCCCTCGCGGCCGCCCTGGACGAGTACCACCAGACCTTCGTCGAAGGCCGCACGGGCACTCCCCGCGACGTGCTGATCGACATGGGCGGCGCCCTCGCCGCCGTCGGCATCGAAACCCTGATCGAGCCGAAGTCGGCCCTCGACGCCCTCCCCCTGCCCCGACGCTAGAACGGTCCTCCGGGACCGTCCCCGAACGGGCGTCGCACACGTTTCCCGCAGAATTCGGGCGACGCGCCGCCGCGAGGGCGGTATCCTCCCCGCCGGGATGAAAAAGCTTTGGGGCGGGGCGTTCGGTTCGGACTCGGAGGCGCTCGTCGACGCCTTCGGCCAGACGATCGACTCCGACCTGACGTTCTGGCAGGAGGACCTCGCGGGCTCGATGGCCCACGCGCGCATGCTCGGGGCGACGGGCATCCTGACCCGCCGCGAGGCCGACACCATCCTCCAAGGCCTGATGGCGATCCACGAGGAGGGCCCCGGCCCCCTGCGCATGGACGTCGAGGACGTGCACACCGCCGTCGAGACGCGCCTCGGCGAGAAGATCGGACCGCTCGCGGGCAAGCTCCACACCGCCCGCAGCCGCAACGACCAGGTCGCGACCGACGCGCGGCTCTACCTCCAGAACGAGCTTCTCGTCCTTGAACGGCTGGTCAAAGATTTTCAGCGGATGCTCCTCGACCTCGCGGAACGGCACACCGGGTCGGTGATGCCGGGCTACACCCACCAGCAACGGGCGCAGCCGATCACCCTCGCGATGTGGCTGACCGCCTGGTTCTGGGCCTTCCAGCGCCACGGCTGGCGCGCGGAACGGCTCGCGGAGTCGGCGAACTACTCGCCGCTCGGCGCGGGCGCCCACTCCGGCACCGGCTTCCCCATCGACCGCGACATGACCGCGAGCGAGCTGGGATTCACCGCCCCCATCCCCAACGCCCTCGACGCGACGAGCGACCGCTCCTACCTGATGGACGCCCTCCACCTGCTCGCCCTGGTGATGGTCGAGCTTTCGCGCGTCTCCCAGGACCTTATCCTGTTCTCCACGCACGAGTTCGGGTTCGTGCGGCTGGACGACGCGATGACCACCGGCTCGTCCATCATGCCCCAGAAGCGAAACCCCGACATGGCCGAGCTGATCCGGGGCCGCACCGCCCGCGCCCTCGCGAACTGGCAGACCCTCGCCGTCGTGATGAAGGCGATGCCCCTGGGCTACAACCGCGACACCCAGGAGGATAAGCCGCCCCTCTTCGACTCCCTCCGCCTCGCCTTCGACTCGATCCGCCTCGTCCACCGGATGATCGAGACCGCCGAGTGGCGCACCGCCCGCATGGCCGACGCCGTCCACGGCGACTTCTCGACCGCCACCGACCTCGCGAACTACCTCGCCGAGACCGGGATGCCGTTCCGCGAGGCCCACGAGGTTGTCGGAAAGGTCGTGCGCGCCTGCCAGGCGCGCGACATGGTTCTCGAAGACCTGACCGAGGAGTCCCTGCGGGAGATCGCGCCGGAGGTTCCGGTCGGAGCCCTCGACGTCCTCTCGGCGGAGGGCTCCGTCCGCCGCCGCGAGTCGCTCGGCGGTCCCGGCCCGAACGCCATCGCCGCCCAGATCGCCCACGCCCGTCGCCTGCTCGACCAGCCCGGCTTCGAACGCGTCGCCTGAACCCTTACGCCCCCGCGACCCGCGCGAACTCGGGCCGCGTGTCCCGCAGGATCTCGAACGTCGCCCGGCGATCCTCGGCGGACAGGTGGCCGAACCGCCCGCCGCCGACCTTGAGCGCCGCCGCGAGCCGCTCCCAGACCGCCTCGCGGGTCGCGCCCGGAAGCGCGTCGAAGGGGGCGGAGTAAACGAGCGGGCTGCAAGGATAACGCAGCAAGCGAGTTCGAAGGTCGAGCTGGCTCAAGGATCGTCCCTGGGCGTCCGTCGGCGCGCTCGCGGCGTAGCGCTCGGCGAAGCCGCTCGTCCCCGCGACCGGCGCGCTCAGCGGCGCCTCCCCGACGCCGAGCAGGGCCTCGACGATCGTCTCGGGATCGCCGCCCGCGAAGGCGTTCTGGACCGCCATCTGCGACTCCATCACCATCAGGGCGACGAGGTCGGAATGCGGCGTGAGGTACGGCCTGGGATCGAGGTAGCGGCGCAGGTCGACCACGTTCGCGCCCTTCTCGACGTCGAGTCGATTAAGCTCGTCGGTGCCCTCGGAAAGCTCGTTCCCCAGGTGGCGCATCGCGCCGTGGGTGCCGGTCACGTACCAGCCGCCCCAGCGCTTGGCGATCGGCAACGAGGGCGTGGCGTCGTACTCGCGTTCGAAGGCGCGCGGGTAGCCGCTGGGGGCGGTCAAGACCGAACGGGCGAACAGGCGCGGCGAGCGGCCCCCGTGGCACCGGTCGCACGTCTTGGGGTCTCGCTCGAAGCCGCCTTGGGCCCGATTCTCCAGCGTGTAGAACGCCACGCCCCCGCCGGGCCGCAGGGTCGCGATCTCGATCAGCGGCGCCTTCGGAATCCAGCCGACGTAGACCTCGTCGTTAGAGTAGATCGCGCGCGGCGTCTCCCGGGTGATCGAGTCCGACTGGAGGCTCGTCTTCGAGAACACGAGCGTCTGGCTGCTCGGATCGACCTTCAGCCGCGCCAGCAGGTCGCGCAGGTAGCCGTGCTTCGGCTCGAACGCGAGCGGCCGTCCCGCCGCGATCTCCGCCCGCAATCGCGCGATGGGGTCCGAGGGCTCGGGCGCGGACGCCGCCAGCGCCCCCAACAACGGAAGCAGGCTCAGCCCGAGGACGGCGACGCGGCGCATGGGTAAGGGGAGTGTACGCGAAGAACCCGGCGGGCTTCTCCCCTTTTGAAAGCCCGATGCCCTAGGAGGCCGTTCGAGCGCTCTCGTAGCCCTCGTCCGCCGGCAGGTCCCGCTCGCGGGCCGCCGTGGTCGAGAGCACGTCGCACCGCTCGTTCTCCGGGTGCCCCGCGTGGCCCTTGACCCACTCGAAGCGCACTTTGTGGGTCGCGCAGAGGGTCAGCATCCGCTCCCAGAGGTCGGGATTGACGGCGGGCTCCCCGGTGTGGCGGCGCCAGCCGTTCTTCTGCCACCGCTTCGCCCAGCCCTTGCTCATCGCGTCGTGCACGTACTTGGAGTCGGTGGTGACCGTCACCTCGCAAGGGTAGAGGAGCGTCTCCAGCCCTGCGATCACCCCCAGGATCTCCATCCGGTTGTTCGTGGTGCGCCGGAAGCCGCCCGATAGCTCGCGCCGCTTCTCGCCGTAGATCATCACCACCCCGTAGCCGCCCGGACCGGGATTGCCCCGGCAGGCCCCGTCCGTGTAGATCTCGACCTTCTTGAGGTCGCTCAAGGCGCCTCCGCCACGATGCGGTACGCCTCGCCGCCCGGAACCTCGACGACGGCGCCGTTGTAGAGCTTGCGCCCCCGGCGCGTCTCGACGACGCCGTCGACCCGCACGCCCTCCTCGGCGAGGAAGGACTTCACCTCGCCGCCGTTGCCGATCGCCCCGACGAGCTTCAGCATGGACTGGAGGAGGATCATATCGCCCCGAATGGAGAGCTCTTTCGGTTCCAAGACCAAAGCTTATCCCGCCGGAAGAGAATTTAGACGTCCTTGGCCCGATCCCCTGTGCCTGCTCGGCGAAACGGGTCCGGACCGCCGCGTACCGCGTAGAAGGCCGCGACCTGCCCGGGGCTTGCGGCGGTCGCCCGCCGCCGAGCGCAACGGAAGTAAGCCTCTCGCGCGTCTAGTAGGCGTGAAACCCGGAACGCGCTTTGGCGTCGCGCTCGGCGCGTTCTGCCTTCTCTACTTGGGCGTGGGGGGCGTTCGCTGGATGCGGCTGAGCCGCAACGGTGCGACCCTCGTCGCGACCGCGCAACGCTTCCCCAGCGCCTACACGTTCGGGGAGCCTTCGCCGGGCGCCATCGTCGTGCTGGGCGACAGCACCGCTTTAGGGGTCGGGGCGGATCGTTACGAAGAGACGCTGGCCTACCGGGTCGCCTCGGAGGTCGCGTCCCGCCGGGCCGTTCGTCGGGTCGTCAATCTCGGCGTTTCCGGCGCGCGGACGAGAGACGTCGTGCGGGACCAACTCCCCCGGCTTCCGGACGGGCCGATCGACTTCGCGCTCGTCTCCGTCACCGCGAACGACGCGACGCACGGGACCTCCCCGTCCGATCTGAGGGACGACCTCGTCGCGATCTTCAAGGCCCTGGAGGCGCGGGGCGTGAAGCGCGCGGTCGTGACGAACACCCCGAACTTCCGGGGCACGCCCGCCCTTCCTTGGCCCGTGGACGTCGTCTTCGCCGGACGCGCGCGCGATCTCGCCTCCACGGTGGCGTGGGTCGCGGCGCGCTTCCCGTTCGTGAGGGTCGCCGATCTCAACGGACGAGGAACCCTGAAGCCCGACGAGTACGCGTCCGACGGCTTCCACCCGAACGCGGAGGGTTACCGACGCTGGACCCGGCTCGTCGTCGGCGTCATCCACTAGACGATTCTCAAGCCCGCGCCCGAATCTTAGGTCAGCTTCGGCAGGGCGCCCGCGCCGCAGAAGTCCTTGTTGCCGAAGTGGGGAAGGGGGTGGCCGTACGCCTCGGAGATCGCCATCAGGAGGCGGTTGTGGGCGACGTTGTCGTACTTCACCGAGCGGCCCATCTTGAAGCCCGCGCCGCCGCCGACGAGGACGAACGGGATGTTGTCCAGGGTATGCGAGTTGCCCTGGCCCAGCTCGTTCGTCCAGACGATCAGCGTGTTGTCGAGCAGCGTCCCCTGCCCGTCGGGCTCGGGGGTCTCCGCGAGCCGCTTGGCGAGGTAGGCGAGCTGCTCGCAGTACCACGTCTTGATCTTGGTCAGCTTGTCCTGGGCCTCCTTGTTGGAGTCCGGCTCGTGCGAGAGCGAGTGCTCGCCCTCGTTGATCCCCAGCCACGTGAAGCGGGCCTCGCCCACCGAGTTCGTGTACTGCAGCGTCGCCACCCGCGCGGCGTCGGCCACGAACGCGGAGACCATCAGGTCGATCTGCAGCTTGCTGATCTTCGGGATGTTGTCGTTGTCGCGACGGACGCCGGGCTCCAGCGTGGGAACCTTGTGGCCCACGTCCACCTTGCGCGCCTCCGTGATCTCCTTCTCCATGTCCCGCACGAGCGTCGTGTGCTCGTCGAGCAGACGCCGATCCTCGACGCCCACCTGCCCCCGGATCTTGGCGAGGTCGCCCTGAAGGTCGTCGAGCACGCTCTTGAGCGTCTCCTGGTCCTTGAGCTGGCCGTACAGCTTCCCGAACATCTGGTACGGGTCGTCGATCGGGGCGACCGGACGGTTGGCCCCCGCGTACACCATGCGCGTCCAGGTGTCCGCGTGCTCGGGCACCATCACCCCGAACTCCAAGGACCCGAAGCGGGTCCGCGTGGCGAGCGACTTCTGCAGGTGGTTCCGGATCTCCTGGTCGATCGAGATGCCGCTCGACCAGCCGGCGGGCGTGTCGGAGCCGCCCTGCACGTTGCCGGGAAAAAGCTCGATGCCCGTCAGGAGACAGCCGATGCCGCGCATGTGGCCGTCGCCGTCGCCCCGGATCCGGTCGGAAACCCCCCGGAGCATCAGCGTCTGGTTCCGGAACGGCTCCAGGGGCTTGAGACTCTGCTTCAACGCGAGCGGCCCCTCCGCGTCGGGCCAGAAGGTCTCCGGCACGATCCCGTCCGGGCTGAACAGGACGACGAGCCGCTGCTTGCGCCGGCCGAACGACTCGGCGAAGCCCAGCGTCGGAAGGCCCGTGAGGAAGGGGATGGCGGCGGCGCCCAAACCCAGGTTGCGGAAAAACTCTCTTCGGCTCGTCATTTCGACCTCGTCGTCGCGCCCATGATCGAAACCATCAGGCTACGGACATTGTAACCGTCTTTCGAGAAAGACGCCTTCAGATTCTCTAAGGTATCCGGCCCGTAAGCCCGCACCGGCTGGCGCACGAGATTCTGGAAAAGCTTCTCGACGAACGCCGAGCGCCCCTCGTCGCTCGCGACGATGTACCGCGCGAGGTCGCGCGCGTCCGCGAACTTCGCCCCCTTGTAACCGCCGGAAGCGTCCACCGGGCTCGCCCCGTCCTTCGCCCGCAGGCGCCCGAGGGCGTCGTAGCGCTCGAACGTGAAGCCCAGGGGGTTGATCCGGTCGTGGCACCCCGCGCACATCGCGGGCTTGGTCTGGAGCGCGACGCGCTGGCGCGTGGTGAACTCCGGATGCGCGCTCGCCGGGAGCGGCGCGAAGGCGGCGGGCGGCGGCGCGAGCACCTGACCCAGCATGTTGCGGATCACGAGCACGCCCCGGTGGATGGGGTCGCTCCCGTCGTTGTAGGCGTAGCGCGCCATCAGGTAGGGCTGGGTCAGCACGCCCGCCCGCTCCTTGTCCTCGACCGTCCGGAACGGCGCGTCGGGAGGAAGGCCTCCGCCGTAGAGCTTCGCGAGCCTCCCGTTCAGGGCCACCTCGGGGCTGAGCATCAGCTTTCGGTAGTCCCAGCCGTTGGCCTCCAGGAAGATCTCCAGGGAGGTCCGCAGGTCGGCGGCCACCGCCGCGTCGAACTCGGGATACCGCTTCGCGTTCTTCACGATGTCCGGGATCTCGTCGACCCGGAGCCACAGCAGGAGAAACTCCCGCAGCTTGGCCCAGGCGCGCGGGTCGTTCGCCATACGGGCGGCCTGCGCCTCCACGTCGGCGCGGCTCTTCAGCTTGCCTTCCCACATCGCCTTCTGGAGCGTCGGGTCGGGGATCGTGTCCCAAAGCCCGAACGAGAGGTTGGCGGCGAGGGTCGCCGGGTCGTTCGGCCCGATCTCGCGGTAGAGGAAGCGGGGCGAGAGCAGGGTGAGCAGCACGACCCGCTTCGCCGCCATGGCCGGCGTTCGCCCTTCGAACTGTCGGTCGACGTACAGCGCCTTCGTGGCGGCGTCGAGCGGACGCCGGAAGGCGCGCTCCACGAACCAGGCGCAGTCCTCTTTTTTGGGACCGCGCTTGGCGAAGGTGTCGGCGGCTTCCAGGGCGGCGGCGGTCACCGCGTCGTCCCACTCCTTGCTGACCGAGGTGCCGCGCTCGTAGCCGATGCTGCGGTCGTCGGCGGGAAAGGGGTTCGCGACGACGTAGACCGGCGGGACCTCTTTGGGGAAGAGGTCCCGGGCGGGGATCGTCTCCGCGACGCGCTTGGGTCGCCGCCAGAGCAGCTCGATGAACGCCTTGGGCGCGGGCTTGCCCTTCTTCTTGTCGTCGTCGTTCACCCCTTGCGTCGCCTTCGAGAACTCCAGGCGCAAGGGGTAGGCTCGCCCGCCGAGCAAGGGAAGCGTGCCCCGGAACTCCGTGTCGTTGCCCGACTTCACCCAGGCGTCGATCAGGGGCTTCTCCCCGCCGTTCACGAAAAGCTTGCAGGCGTGGTCCGTGCGGACGACGAACTCGTAGTCGCCCGTGTCCGGCGCGAGGACGCTGCCCGTCCACTTGGCGGAAAAGGTGTGCGCGTCGAACTTGCCCGGCACGGGGCCCTCGCTCCCGAAGTCGAAACGCACCTCCGGGTCGGTCCGGTCGACGATGCGGTCCTCCGCCTTCCAGATGTCGCGCGCCTTGTAGTACTCGCCGTGAAGGCCGCGCTCCGGGCCGTCGGGCACGGCGGGCGCCATGCCGCCCATCAGGTCGGCGACCGCGTTCTTGAACTGCTTCACCGTGAGCCGCGCCAGCTCGACCCGCGGCGGCTTGTTCCGGGCCTGGGCCAAGGGCGAGTAGAACGCGGCGTGGGCGTAGGCGGCGATCGCCGCCGCCTGGGGCGCGGGCGTCCCCTTCCCCGGCGGCATCGACTTCGCGACGTACTTCGAAAGATCCGCGACGCTCAGCTTGCCCGCGAGCGGCTTAGGGTAGCCGGGCCCGCCGACGCCCTTCGCGCCGTGGCAGGGCGCGCAGCTCTTCGCGAAAAGGACCTCGCCGCTCGGCGCGGCAGGGGCCGCCTTCTTCGCCGCGCCGTTTTGGTGCGCGAAGAGGGCGAGGACCATCGGGAGGGACGATCCGAGAAGGATGAAAGATCGGGAGACGGGCAACATCGCGCGTTCTGTTGTAGTTTACATCCAAAAAGACGCCGATCGTTCCGCGAGGGTGCGTTCGACGGCGCTTCGTCGGAGGCGGATCGGGAGGGAAGCCGCGTCCTCACGTCCGCCGGGCGGCGACCTTCTTTCCGTTTAGAGCCGTCTCAGGAGTGTGATTCCCCTCCTCGTCCTCTCTAGGTCGTTCCAAGACATCCCCGTGGGCTTTGTGCCCGCCGACGAGAGTGCGGTCTACGCGGCCCGTCTCGAAGGACCGTCCGCCGACTGGATGGTCACCCTGGAGGACGACCGCCTTCAGGTCGAAACGCGGACGGACTGGGTAACGAGGGTGAAAGAGGCGCCGAGGCCCAAGGCGGACGCGACGGTCTTCCTGGGCGACACGAACTTCCGCTGGCGTCGCGGCGAGGGCATCCCGATGGCGGGCGGCTGGCTCCATGCCTACGACCGAGGGGAGTTCGGCGGCGGGATCGCGTGGTTCTCCAAGGACGGCAGCGCCCATCAGGTCGTGTCGAGCGACAACACCCAGGCCATCCTCACGAGCCCGAGGGGAGTCTACGCGGTGCAGGCGCTAAGCCACATGGGGGCGTTCTGGTACTCCCGACTCGTCAAGGTCGAGCGGAAAGGGAGCGGTTGGTCCGTGCGCACGGTGACCGATCTTCACGAACCGTTCCCCCAGGTCATCCCGGACGGCGGGCGCTTTCTCTACCTTGCCGAAGGCTACGTGAGCACGCTGGAGACCGATGGGACCCAGCGGGAGCTCTATCGGGGCTCCAAGACCTTGAACGCCGCGTCGTTCGTGCGTCGTCGAAGCGGCGAACTCTGGTTCGGGGCTTCCTACGGCATCCTTCGTCTGCGGCCGAAAGCGGAGGGAGCCTACGCCGCACAATGGTTCTTGCCGAAGGCGCGGTGATTTCTAAGCGCAGGTTTTCGGGGGTAACACAGACCGCACGCTTGGGCAAGAGCGATAAGTGCGCGAAATAGAGCCGTTTCCGCCCCTACCTGGCGCCCTTGCCTGCCCTAAGCTAGTCGGAGCCCAATGGCTGGGCCCGGAACCATGAAAACCCCATATCGGAACCCGTCCGTGCGATCGATGATGCTCGCCGCCTTCTCTTCCCTCAGCATCCTCGGCCACGCGCAGACCTCCGCCACCGATTTCATCAAGGCGATCCAGGTTTCCGGTTTCTTGGACGTCTACTACCAGTATTCGGGCAACCAGCCCACCTCGGGCACGAACCTGCCCTTCCGCAACTTCGACGTCCGCGACAACAGCCTCAGCATCGCCGCCGCCTACCTGAGCCTCGTCAAGCCGACCACGGCGGAAAGCCCGTTCGGCTTCACCCTCAACCTTCTCGCCGGCAAGGACGCCGACATCGAGACCGCAGGCGAGCCGAACGATCCCAACGGCCTCAAACACCTCCACCAGGCCTACGTGACCTACGCCGCTCCCGGCGGACTCACCTTCGACCTGGGCAAGTTCCAGACCTGGATCGGCCTCGAGAGTCCCTTCGCGGTCAACAACGACCTCTACTCCTTGAGCTTCGTGTTCACCCTCGGCCAGCCCACCTACCACGCGGGCGTCCGTGCCACGAAAACGTTCGGAGCCACCACCGTGGGGCTCTACGGCGTGAACGGCATCAACGAGGCGGAGGACGCGAACCGCAGCAAGAGCTACGGGGCCAGCGTCTCCCACGCCTTCGGCAAGCTGTCCGCCGCCCTGAACTACTACGGCGGCAACGAAGGCTCGAACGCCGGCCCGAACGGCTCGTTCAACACCGGCCAGTCCAACTGGCAGCTCGGCGACCTCGTGCTCACGCTTCCGGTCACCGCCAAGCTGAAGCTCTCCGCGAACGCCGACTACGCCGCCATCAAGGGCCTCGACGCGGGCTCCTCGGACGGCCACTTCACCTCGTACGACGTGGTCGCGCGGTACCAGTTCACCAAGAGCTTCAGCGTCTCGGGACGATACGACAATTTCTTCGATCCGGACGGCGCCCGCACGGGCTTCGCGTCGGGCGCGCGGTTCAACTCGGGCGTGATCGGCTGCGAGTACCTGACCGGCGGCCAGAGCGTGCTGCGCTTCGAGGTGCGGCACGACGAGTCGAACCGGCAGGCGTTCGAGAGCGACGACGGCGGCGCGCGGAGAGCCCGCACCACCTTCACCCTGGCCCATATCTTCAAGTTCTAACCTCCGTCTCAGCATCCTGAAGGCGAAGCGTTCGTAGTCGGAGGCGAAGCCTTCGCGAGAGCGTCGCGCCGACCGAAGGCTCCGCCTCCGACGGTACGCCTGCGGCGTACCGGAACCCTCCTTTCGGGGAGGGTTCCGTAGCCATGCCCTCGTCTGCCGAACCTTATCGTCCGTTAAGGTTTATGTTAAATTCTTACAGAAATCGAAGCCCCCTAGGTTCGAAAGCTGTCGTACAATGCGCCCCATCCGCAACGGCGCGGCTCTTCTTTCCGGGATGAACCGGAGGATTCGACCATGGGCTGTACCGTACACCGACTTACCCTTTCGCCACCCTCCCGGAGGCCCGCGCGATGAGCGCGCTCCGACTCGCCCGCGCCTTCGTCGGCCTGAAGACCGACTCCCAGCGCGCCATCAAGCCGACGCCCATGACGCGGGCGCAGAAGGTCAAGCTCGGCCTGACCTTCTTCGCCGGAAAGATGATCGGCCTCATGCTGGTCGTCGGCGTCATGATCCTCTTCGGGATGTTCGCCGGCACGTCCGCCCACGCCCAAGGGACGGCGCCGGGAACGCCGCCCCCCTCCGACGAGCGGGTCGTCAACGCGATCAACACCGCCTGGACCCTCGTCGCCGCCGCCCTCGTGTTCGGCATGCAGGCGGGCTTCGTCATGCTGGAGGCCGGTTTCGCCCGGCGGCGCGAGACGGTGAACATCCTCATGGAGTGCATCTTCGACACGTGCCTCTGCGGCGTCCTCTTCTGGGCCTGGGGCTACGCCTTCATGTTCAGCCATGGCAACGGCTTCATCGGGACCCACTGGTTTTTCCTGAAAGACGTCCCCGGCACCTACGAGACGACCGGCATCGCCGTGCTCGCCCACTGGATCTTCCAGTTCGCCTTCGCCGACACCACCTCGACCATCACCTCGGGCGCCATGATCGGCCGCACGAGCTTTATCGGCGACATCCTCTACTCCATCGGCGTCACCGGGTTCATCTACCCCATCGTCGGCCACTGGGCCTGGGGCCCCGACGGCTGGCTGGCGGTGATGAACACCCCCTTCCGCGACTTCGCCGGCTCGACCGTCGTCCACACCATCGGCGGCGTGATCTCCCTGGCGGGCGCCATCGCCCTCGGACCGCGCGTCGGACGCATCTTCGCCCGCGACGACAAGGTCAACGGCGGGATGCCCGCCCCGCACTCGCTGCCCCTCGCCGCCCTCGGCGCGTTCCTCCTCTGGTTCGGGTGGTACGGCTTCAACCCCGGCTCCACCCTCTCCGCGATGGACACCCAGGGCATCGGCCGCGTGTTCGCCAACACGACCCTCGCCGCCTGCACCGGCGGCATCGCCGCCATGCTCGTCGCCTATCTCACCGGCCCCACCAAGGGCAAGTGGGACCTGGGCTACACCATCAACGGCTTCCTCGGCGGCCTCGTCGCGATCACCGCGCCGTGCTACTGGGTGAGCCCCGGCGGAGCCCTCCTGCTCGGCCTGATCGCGGGCGTGATCATCTACTACGGCGTGAACCTGATCGAGTGGTTCCGCATCGACGACCCCGTCGGTGCCGTCACCGTCCACGGCCTCTGCGGCATCTGGGGCACCCTCTCGCTCGGGCTCTTCGCCTGCGGCAAGTACGGCGCGACGGGCGCCACCGGCCCCGACGACTCCAAGCCCGTCGCCGGGCTGTTCTACGGCGGCGGCCCGGGCGTGTTCGTCGCCCAGTTGATCGGCAGCGCGACGGTCACGATCGTCACGTTCGTCGTCGCCTTCGCGATGATGAAGTTCCTGCGGACCCTTCCCGGCCACTGGAACCTGCGCGTCTCGCGGGAAGGCGAGACGATGGAAGGCGGCATCGACGTCTTCGAGCACGGCATCGACGCCTACCCCGCGCAGTAGGTCCCGCATCGTAGAGACGCCCTACCCTCCGGGGGAGGGTAGGGTGGGGGTGTCCGAGGGAACCCTCAACGAAGAGAAAAGAAGATGGCAAACATGTACAAGGTCGAAGCCAACATCCGGCCCGATCGCTTCGAAGCGGTGCGCGACGCGCTCCACGACATCGACGTGACGATGATGACGGTCGTCAGCTGCCGCGGCTCGGGCCGCCTCCGCGTCCCCGTCACCACCTTCCGCACCGGTCGCCACGGCGACGGTCTGACCTCGCGGCTCCAACTCAACATCGTCGTCTCCGAGCCCTATCTCCAGCCCACCGTCGACGCCATCCAGAAGGCGGCGAACACCGGCGAGATCGGCGACGGCAAGATCTTCGTCCTCCCCGTCCAGGAGGTCGTCCGCATCCGCAACGACGAACGCGGCTCCACCGCCCTGTCCTAGGTCGCGCGAACGACTCTTCCGTCCAGCGTCGTCCCCTCGAAGGCACGGGATCGACGCCCTGAGCCTGGAACGTCCGGGGTGGGACCTTCGCCTGGATCGAAGGTCCCGCTGCGGCCGCAAGGCCGTTTTGCGGACGATACGCTAGAGGGCAGATGGCCTACCAAAGGTCGAACGATCTTTTCAACGACGGCTGGCGCGAGCCCGGCGACGACTGCGAGCGGCTCTCCTACTACATCACGATGGCCGCCGGGACCGCCGCCGGACTCGGTATGACGGGATGGGGACTCTGGACCCTCGGCGTCGGGGCCCACCAGGGACCAAGGCTCGAAGGCCTCTTCCTCGCCCTCGTCGGCGCCCTCATGGGCGGGGGCGGGATCGCCTTCTTCGTCGCGGAGTCGAAGCGCTGGGACCTTCGCCACCTCACCGCCGACCGGGTCGTCGCGGGCGGCATCCTGTTCGGCTTCGCCCTGATGCTCGTCGGCTTTCAGGGCAACGGGCACGGGGGCGGCGGCTCGTTCCTCGCGACCGCCGTCCTGATCGGCCTGGGCGGCGCCGTCGTCACCGCGTTCCTCCTGGTCGGCCTCGCCTTCGCCTACGCGCCCGCCCTGCGGCTTCGGCGCCGGATCGCGGGGGCCCGGATCGAGCGCCGCTACGGCGTCGACGACAAGCTGAACGAGATCGACGACCACCCCTGCCCCCGCGCGGACGGCCTCACGCCCGTCGTCTCACTCCGGCTCCGCGACGGACGAACGCGGACGATGGTCTGCGCCGAATCGACCTACGAGATCGTGCGTGTCGGACGGCAGGGCACGGCGGTGGTCCGGGGCAGGCGCCTCGAACGCTTCCATTAGGCCGACATCAGCCGATGCAGCGCCGCCCGGTTGAAAAGGGAGAACTCCGTTTCCCCGACCTCCACCGCCCACACCAGCCCGGTGACCGCCTGGTAGAGCCGCAGAGTCTGGATCTGGGCCGCGAACCGATCGTCGGGCCAGCCGTACGCCTCGTAGAACGCGTCGATCAGGCGCGGATCGCGGTGGAACTCCTTGTCCCAGGGCCGGTTGAGGTCGGCGGCCCGCACGTCCCAGCGCGCGTGCTCGAAGTCGATCACGGCGGCGAGCCGCCCGTCCGGATAGGCGAGCCAGTTGCGCGGGTGGAAATCGCGGTGGATCGAGTGGGCCGCCGCGCCCTCCAGCGAAGGCAGCCCCGCACGGAACGCGCCTTCCGCGAAGTCCGACTCCGCCGCGTCGAGCAGGCCCTGATCGCGCCCCTGGAACAGCCGCCGTTCGAACCCCTTCCGAACGAGGTCGCAAGGGTCGCGCGTGGGCTCGCCGCTCGGTCGGCCGTCCGGGGCGACGTCTCCGATCCAGTCGTTCGTCCGCGCGTGGAAGGCGCGCAGCCACGCCCCCGCCTCGCTCCACAGCCGCGCCTCGGCCCCCGACGTGAGGTTCGCCGCCTCGGCAGGGACGCCCGGCCTTTCCGTGAGCAGGACGGCGTGGGGAGAGTCGCGCCAGCCTAGCACGGTCGGCGCGAGCGGATCGGCCCAGCGGGTCAGCGCGTGCACCTCGCCCGCCCCCTTGCGCGGGTGGGCGTGCATCTTCAGCCACACCGCGTCGCCGCCCACCGCGAGCCGCCAGAGTCGCGAATAGCCGTGGAGGTGGGCGAAGCGGGAAAGGACGCGGAACGGACCGACGACGCCCTCGACCCAGGCGAGCGTCTCCGCGTCGGGAAGTTCCATCGGCGGCGCGCCCGTCACCGATGCGACTTGCGCCGCTGGGCGGTGACGATGCCCGTGTTCATGCCCGCCCAGTGGAGCTGCCCCCCGAAACGACCGTGCTCCATCTTGATGCACTTGTCCGCCACCGCGACCAGGCCCGCCTCCTGCGCCCGCGCGGCCGCCTTGAGGTCCGCGATCTTGAGCTGGGTCCAGACCGCCTTCGCCCCGATGGCGATCGCCTCGTCCACGATGGCCGCGACCTCGCTCGGCGGCCGGAACACGTCCACCACGTCCACCGGCACGGGGATCGACTTCAGGTCGGGATAGCACGTCTGACCCAGGATCTGCATCGCGCGGGGATTCACCGGAATGACGGTGAACCCCGCGTCCATCAGGTACGAGCCCACCATGTTGCTCGCCTTCGTCGTCTCGGTCGACATCCCGACGATCGCGATCGTCTTCGCCGTGTCCAGCACCTCCTGGATCGCCTTCCCGTCCTGGAACCGCGCCCGGTCCTCCGGCGAGAGGCGAGAGTTCATGCTGATGTCGCAGGCGATGGCGGCCATGATTAGGATTATGGACGTCCATCGCCTGCGATGACGTTGCGATGCAGACCGTTCCGTCCCAACTATCGGAGGATGAGGAACTCACGCATCGAGCGGCACAGACGATCGAACTCTGGGCGGTTGTGGGCGATCATCGGATGGTTCCAGAGATCTAGACTGCCAGATACGCACTCGTCGGCTAGCGACTCTCCAATCTCTTCCACGCTTCGTCCGGTATCTCGACGGATCTCCTCAGGTTCGTGGGAAGCCCCGAAGATGAACGTCCGCTCCCTAAGATCTTCGGGCACGACTCGGATCATCTCGGTAAAGCGGTCTTCCCGGCGATCGAAGTCGATGAGCAGGATCATCCGACGTTCGCGCCACTTTCTCATCTCTCCGATGTGATCCTTCTCGAACTCATCGCGCACGTTGGTCCATCCCCTTGAAAAGGGCAGCGTCTGGATCTGTTTCGGATCGATTCTGGGGTGTAGGAGGAATCCATCGACAAGGTTGTTATCCTCCTTGTCCTCGGGAAGGATGAATAGGTGCGGCCTTTCACGATTGACCATCAGCCTTCAAGGTCACCGCGCAGGAGAACGCTGGCTAGGTCGCCCGATAGGTCGAGATCGGAAGCGAGCCGGGGTTGCGTCGGTTCAAGATGGCTGGGGCGGAGGAACACGAACGTCTTCTCGTTTGGAAAGGCTCGGATCGCTTCAGGATTGTGCGTCGTCGCCAAGAATTGGCTTCCTCGACGGTAGGTTCTTCTCAGAGTCAGCAAGAGCCGGTTGACCTCCGTTAGTCCGACGTGGTTGTCGGGCTCGTCCCAAAAGCAGAGCAACGGGCCATAGGCGTTGTTCGAGGCGACGACGAGCGCTGCGGCGACAAAGCACTTCTCTCCGTCGGAGAGCGCATCGAGAGGCAAGATCAAGGTTCGTCGGAGATGCTCGAATTCGAACTCGAGCTGACGCGTCTCCGAACCCATCGCCCGATTCCGGATCACTGACAGATCAGGCATGACGCTCTTGAGATACCCTTCGATGTCGCTATAGGCCGCTGGGTACTGAGTGGTTAGTTCTCTGAACCACTCAGCGAGATTGGAAAGGTCGAGGCTCGGCTCCAAGCTGCCCTCGAACGACTCGGCTCCGATGATCGACGGAATCGGAGACAGGATGATCGACTGGGCCAGCCAAGTCCGAAAGACCGAAAGCGGGTCTTGAAGTGAACGGTCTTGGATGATGGGTAAAGCCACAAGATGCCAGTCCAGTCGAAAACGGGCTTCGTCTCTTCCTGTCGCACCCGAAAGCGCGACGTTCGCTTCCTCTCGCGTATAGGCCGGTTCTCCATCGATCGTAAGCTCTTCGCGAAAGATCCGGATTTCGCGGAAGCCGTTCGGGAGGTCCAAGACTAGAACATATCGATAGGACTTGCCTTTGATCTCCGCTTCGATCTCGATCCTGGCCGGGATATCGGTTCGATCGTGGGAGAAATCGCCGGGGCTGATGAGATTCTTGATTCGATTGACTCCTCGGCCAATCTTCTGAAGCATCTGGAGCACGGCCCGCACCGTGCTCTTGCCCGCACCGTTCCGACCGACGATCAAAGCGGAGGACGTGTCGCCGATCTTCAGTTCGAAGTTCTCGAGGCACCGGTAGTTATGCACGTACAGGCGCTTGATCACACGACGATAATACCGTCGCCGTTGCGAAAGCCCCGCCTGAAGCGGACCTACGCCTGTGCCAGCGCTTGGTCGAGGTCCCAGAGCAGATCGTCCGTCGTCTCCAGGCCGACCGACAGGCGGATCAGGCCGGGGCCGATGCCGCCCGCCTTCAGCTCCGCGTCGGAAAGCTGCTGGTGGGTCGTCGAGGCCGGGTGGATCACGAGCGACTTGGCGTCGCCCACGTTCGCGAGGTGCGAGAAAAGCTGCAGCGACTCGATAAACCGCTTGCCCTCCTCCCGCACGTCCGCGTTCTCCTTCAGCTCGAACGAGAACACCGCCCCCGGCCCCTTCGGCAGGTACTTCTTCGCCCGCTCGTGGTGCTCGTGGCTCGGCAAGCCCGCGTAGTGGACCGTGGCGACCTTCGGATGGCCCTCCAAGTATTGGGCCACCGCGAGGGCGTTCGCGGTGTGGCGGTCCATGCGCAGGGCCAAGGTCTCCAGGCCCTGCAGAAGCATAAACGAGTTGAAGGGCGAGATGCAGGCGCCCGTGTCGCGCACCGTCTCCGCGCGGAGCTTCACGAGGAAGCCGTAGTGGCCGAACGTGTCGTAGAACCGCATCCCGTGGTACGCCGGGGAAGGCTCGGCGAGGTTGGGGAAGCCGGAGAAGTCGAACTCCCCGGAGTCGATCACGAGGCCGCCGATGCTCGTCCCGTGGCCGCCGATAAACTTCGTCGCGCTGTGGACGACGATCGTCGCCCCCCAGTCGATCGGACGGCAAAGGTAGGGCGTCCCGAAGGTGTTGTCCACGATCAGCGGAACCTGGTACGCCGCCGCGAGCCCGGCGATCGCCTCCAGGTCGGCGATGCGCCCCACCGGGTTGCCCACCGTCTCCACGTAGAGGCCGCGCGTCTTCGGCGTGATCGCCGCCTCCCACGCCTTGAGGTCGTCGGGATCGACGAACGTCACGTCGATCGACAGCTTCTTGAGCGTGTGGGTGAACTGGGTCGAGGTCCCGCCGTAGAGCTGGTTGCTCGCCACGAGGTTGTCGCCGGGCGAACACAGCGTCATCACGGTGGCGAACTGGGCCGCCATGCCGCTCGCGACCGCCACCGCGCCGGTGCCGTTCTCCAGGGAGGCGATCCGCTCCTCCAGCACCGCGCTCGTCGGGTTGCTGATGCGGGAGTAGATGTTGCCGTACTGCTTCAGCTCGAACAGGTGGGCCGCCTCGTCGCTGTCCCCGAACACGTAGCTCGTGGTCTGGTAGATGGGCACGGCGCGGGCCCCGACGTAAGGGTCGGGGATCTGACCCGCGTGCAGCATGCGGGTCTCGAAGCCGAAGGCGCGGGCGTCGCTCACCCTAAGAGTGTATCTTGCCCACGCCGCCACGAAAGACCGAACCTCACGGCTTCGCGCCCGCGCTGATCCAGGTCTCGAGAACCTTGATCTCCGCCTCGCTCAGGGCCGGGTGGTTGCCCAGAGGCATCTTCTTCACGCCGTCGCCGCGCACCGACTTGACGAGCAGGCTGCCCTTCGGATCGCCCGGCGTCACCGTCTTCAGGATGCCGTCGTAGCTCGCCAGGTTGATGCCCGCACGCGGCTGGCCGCCGCCGTGGCAGGGCATGCAGCGATCCTGGATCAGGGCGTTCACGTCCGCGAAGGAGCCCGCCGCCATCGCGACCGCCTTCGTCGCGCCCTCGGGGGCGACGAAGGCGAAACTCTCCGACGGGAGGGCCTCCTTGCCGGGGGTGATCGTGGTGGCGGTCACCAGCGTCTCCTTGCCGTCCTCGCCCTTGATGTCCCAGCCCCGCGCGATGCCGAGCTTCTTGTCGAGGAAGAGGGTCACCGGCATCCCCTTCTTCGGGGTCACCTCGACCTCCGTCGTCGCGTTCCCCATCACCGTCCGCGCGGCGCCGAGCCGGGCGGCGGCGATGTCGGCGGTCGGCTCCTTGAGAAGGTAGCCGCCCCAGCCCAGCACGTCCGGCCGCTTGGCGAACGCGGTCGCCCACGCCTCGCTGTACGGCTCCTCCGTGTAGCTTTTCGTCGCCGCCTTGTAGGTGGTCACCGTCTTGCCGTCCGACACGACGAAGCCCGTCGGGCCGTCGAGCCGGAACATCCCCGGACGCGAGAGGACGAGCTTGTACGGGAGCTTCGCCTCGCCGATCGTCTGGACGCTGTACACCACGGTAAGGCCCGGCGTCGCCGCCAGCGTCGCGTAGTGCCGCGCGAGCGGCGCCGGCAACGTCGGAGCCTGCTGGGCCGCGAAGACGAGAAGGCCGCCGGAGAGAAGGGCGAAGGCGCGCATAGCGCCACTATAGCGCCGCCGCCCAGGGAAAGCAAACCCGGAAAAGGCTAAGCTTCGGAGCCCGATGCCGGAGACGCCCCTCTCCTTCGCGAACTACCCGCGAAACGAACCGCCCCCCGGCTCCGCCGACCGTCTCCAGGCGCTGATGGAGGGCTACTACGGCTACAGCCCGCTCTTCGTGATCCACGTCGCGCTCTTCATCGCCCTGATGGCCTTGGCGATGGCCCCCGGCGATGTGGGGGGGACCGCCGCCGCCGCCGGACTTCCCGCCCTGATCGTCGGCATGGGACTCCTGAGCTACCGGGTCAACCGCCGGGTCGGCGAGGGCGCGGGCTGGTCCCAAATCCAGGTCGTGCTCGCCTGCGTCACGATCGCGCTCGGAACCGTCTGCTACGGCGCGATCGGTTACATCGTTCTCCAGCAGATCGTCGCAGGCCGTATCAAGCGGTTCGGTGTCCGAAGCGGCTTCTTCGGCGTGCGGAAGAAGGCGATCAAAGCCCGGATCGAAGAGCTCCGAGCCGCCGAAGCCGCCCCGCGCTAGACTCGGACGGTCCTCGGTTGTAGGGTCACGGTCGTTAAAAGCAAGGCCGGAAAGGGCTAAGCTGTTGCCTCTATGTCGGAAGTTCCTCCGCCCTTCGCGAACTATCCTCGAAACGCCGGAAGCCACGGCTCCGCCGACGCGCTCCGTAGCCTCGCCGACGGCTACTTCGGCCTGAGCCGGGTTTTCGGGATCAACATCGTCGTCGCCATCGCGCTTAACCTCGGAATTCGGGCGGGCGTGATCACCGGCCCGCTCGCGATCGTCCTTTGGCTCGGCGTCGGCGTCTTGGTCGCTTTCCTCACCTACGCCCCGAACAAGAAGATCGGCGCGGGCGCAGGCTGGTCGCCCGCGCAGCCCGTCATCGCCTCGATCCTGATGGGGATCAACTCCGCCCTGTGCTGCGGCATCGTCGGCTTCGTCGTCATGCAGACGATCGCCTCCAACCACATCAAGCGCTACGGGATCAAGGCGGGCTTCTTCGGGTTGAAGAAGCCCCTGGTCGAGGCGCGGATCGCCGAGCTCCAAGCCCAAGAAGGCTCGCGCCCGATCTAAGAGACGTCCGGGGTTAGACCCGGACGAACTCGCGGACGTGCGACGAGAGGCCTTCGAGGTCCTCCGCCTGCGGGCGGTAGGGCCGATCCCGGTCCACCGCCACCAGGCAGAGGAACCCCAGGTGGTCGTCCGCCTCGGCCTGGAACTGGTGCCACGTCTGCTCCGGAACGTGGACCACGTCGTGGAGCCCGATGGGCCGGATCTCGTCGCCCACCAGAACCTGCCCCTTGCCCCGGATCACGGTGACGACGTGCAGGTGGTCGTGCCGCTCCATCGTCGAGTGGCCCCCGGGCGCGATCTCGAAGTAGCGAAGCTCGACGGGCAGCGTGGGCTCGCCCTTGTACAGCGTCTGACGGGTGATGCTCTTGAAGTGGGTGCCGCCGTCTTCCTTGTAAGGATGGACGTCGACCCCGGACCAGGTGAAATCGTGGTGGGTTCGGACCATTCGTGCTTTCTTGCTTACGCCCCTAGAGGTTACTCCGTGCGGCCCAACCCCTTAAGAAGCCGCCGCGCCTCCGCCGAACGGCCCGTCGCGAGGGCCTTCGCCACCGCGTCCAGACGTTTCGCGTCGCCCCCCGCCTTCCGCCGCTCGTAGAGCCGCATCGGCAGGCGCAGGTCGGCGGCGGCGAACGGGAACCTCGGGTCGATCCGCCGCCGCGCCCGCTGGGTCGCCTCCAGGTCCCGGTAGCCGAACTCCGTCGAGGGCTCGATGGGGGTGCCCTCGCCCCAGTCGTTCCAGGTCGCGACCTGCACCACCGGCGCCCCCTTCGCCAAGGCTTCCGCGAGCGTCGTCTCGTAGGTCCGTCCGTCCGCGTCGGGAATCTCCCCGTAGCCCGCGCTTACCCCCGCCGCCTTGTAGAAGTCGTGGAAGCGCGGAAAGGCCACCGGAATGTCCGCGGCGATGGCCTTTCGACGTCGTTCCCAGCCCTCGCCGGGCAAGGGCCAGTCGTAGGCGCCCTTCGCCCCCGCCCGCCGATGGTGGAGCGTGTAGAACGCGACGTCCGGCAAGATCGTCTTCCAGGCTTCCTCGGGGTAGTACTGCGGCCCGAACACCATCACCAGGGGCTTGCCGCCCACCTTCTGGTACGTCGGCGAACCGAACCAGGCCCTCTGCGCCCGCTCGAAGAGGGCCTTGCCCTCCGCAACGGCGTCCTCCTTCCTGAACGTTCCGCCCGCGATCAGGTTCGGAACCGTCTGGTCCTCGTACACGACGGCGAACGACAGCCCCGCCTTCCCGCACGCCTCGAACAGCCGCTGGGTGTTGCGGTGGTTCGGCAGGTAGTCGTAGCGGTCCCGATCGCCGTACCAGTCCACCAGCGCCCCGTCGAAGCCCGCGACCTTCATCAGCAGGACCTGCCGCTCGACCACGTCCGGGTCGCTGGAGTCGTAGGCGCCGCCGAGAGGGTGGTAGTGGCTCGCCAGCGCTCCCTTGGCGGCGTCCGTCTTGCCCATCGTCCAGTGCCAGCCGGGCGGGTTCAGGGAGAACCACGGCATAACGTGGACCATCAGGACCGGTCGGGCGGCGAGGAGGACGAGCGACGCGAGCATCTACTTCCGCCGGTAGGTCGTCTTCAGCCGCCCGCCGGACTGCTGAAGGACGAGGGTGTCGCCCGCGAGCTTCGCGCCGTACTTCAGCGTCGTCTCGCCGCCCGAGGCGTCGGCGTAGCGGAAGACGAGGCCCTCGCCCGAGGCGAGCCAGGAACCCTTCACGCGGTTCTTCGACTTCCCGGCGACGGAGTTCGTGACCGACTCGATCGCCAAGGCGCCGTCCTTGCCGAGGTCCAGCGTGTCGTCGCCCGCGGTCGCCTTCCACATCCCCGCGAACCTCGGCTCCACCTTGCCTGCGAAGGCGACCGCCTTGGGCACGACGGCGGGTTCCGTGTCGTCCGCCGCCCCCTTGCAGCCGATCGCCGCGACGATCGGGAGGATCGTCGCGGCGAGGGCGAGCCGCCTCACTTACCGCCCGCCGCCGCCCGAGCCGCCTGCTCGGCGGCGGCGGCCTTCGCGCGCTGGTCGTTCATGGCGTTCCCCGCCTGCTGCATCTGGCCGGCGATGGCGGCCTCCTGGTCGTTGCGGGGCTTGCCCCCGGGATTCGTGACCTCCCCGCTGCCCGCCTTCACGGTCGCGTCGTCCCCCGAAGAGGACGAGCAACCGGCGAGAAAGGCGACGGCGAGGAGAGCAAGGGCGAGATGGGCGCCGAGGGGGTTCTTCAACCCTGGTCGTACCCCGCGCACACGTTGCCCGCGTTGAAGTAGCTGGCGTTGTCGGCGTCCCCGTTGGAGAGGTTGTACGGATCGACGAGCCCGCCCTTGGAGAACATGTCCGAGCACCAGGAGAGCGCGCCCTTCTTCTTCGCCTTCGCGTGGCCGTCGGCCCAGGCGACGTTCGCCGTGCCGTTGAAGCGGAATCGCGGCAGCGAGGAGTAGGGGCCGTTGCCGTTCAGGTTGCCGTCGTACTGGTCGTGGTTCGCGAAGTCGCCGTCCCACTTCGGCGGGATCGTCGCGCCCTTGATGTTCGCGCCCGCCCCCTTCCACCAGTAGCCGCCGCTCTGCATCACGACGTTGCCCGACTTGTAGTCGCTGGTGTCGATGCCCTGGTTCACGAGCATCAGGGTGCCCGCCGGCTTGGCGAGCTGGGTCTGCGAGACCGAAGGCGCGGGCGACTTGCCGGTCGGGTTGCCCTCGCCGTCCTGGTCGCTGTAGGTGCTGTTGCCGCTGCCGTTGAACTGGTTCCAGGTCGCGCCGGAAGGCATGACGAACTGGTTCGCCGCGTACTGGTAACGGTACTGCGGGGTGTCCGGGCTCTTCCACATCCCGCCCTCGGCGACCGGCTGGTCGCCGGTGAACTTGGGATTGGTGAACCAGGGATAGGTCACCAGGCCGTTCTTGACGTAGGGCCCGACCGCCTCGCGGAAGGTGAACGGCGCCCAGTTCACGCGGGCCGGGATAAGGTAGTCGTTGCGGGGGAACAGGTCGTCGCTGTCCGAGGAGTACATCATCGCCGCGAGGGCGATCTGCTTGACGTTCGACAGGTCTTGCGTCTTCTTGGCGGCGAGCTTCGCCTGGGCGAAGACGGGGAACAGGATGGCGGCGAGGATGGCGATGATGGCGATGACCACCAGCAACTCGATCAGGGTGAACGCTTTGGTTTTCATGGCTCTTCTGTGAGTCTCGAATCACGCTCCCGGCGACGGGAGCGGCTTGGATGGAGCGCGGCGCGCCCAAGGGGCGGGCCTCGTTCTATTCTACGATGATTTAACGGAAAATCCGTCCTTCCGTTTCATGATTCATCGGTATTTCATGCAAAGGGTTTCCGGCGTGCGAAACGATCGGGAGACCCACCGTCGGGGCGGGCGTAAGGTTAGGCCGGAAGCGGACGACGGGCCTGTCCGCCGCCTTCCCGTCGAGGATGGCGTCGAGGAGACCGGGCGAAGCCTGGAGGGCGAGCTTGTCGATCTCGATGTCCTGGTACGCCTCCGCCTCGCCGAAGAGGAGGGTGAAGCTGTAGGAGGCGATCCCCACCGCGTCGGGACCCCGGCCCTGGATCTTGCGCCCCAGCGCCTCGCCCCGGCGGGCGTGGCACGCCTCCAGGGCGTGCCACGCGTGGTTGCCCGCCCCGACGACGAACCCGGTGGGCGGCTCCGCCTCGTCCAGCCACGCCTCGACCGCCGCGACGCTCGCTCCCAACTCGTCTTCGCAGACGGCGAGGCGGCGGGGTTCCTCCCCCAGAAGCCGCCGGTGGGCCGCCTCGAACCCGCGCCGGAGGGCGTGGACGTAGGCGTCGTCGTGCGGGAAGCCGAGGTAGGCGAGGCGGCGGTGGCCCTTCTCGACGAGCCGCTCGACCGCCTGTCCCATCATCCACTCGTGGTCGAAGTCGACCTGCCGCCACTCGGGATGGCGCGCCTCGTGGCGCCCCTTGACGAGGAAAGGGAGGCCCAGCCCTTCGAGCAGCTCGCCCTGCGGCTCGGTGTCCGCCTCGCGCCCCCAGAGGATCACCGCGTCGCAGGCGTGGCCGTGCGCGAGGCGGCGCAGGTGGGCGAGCACCGCCTCCTCGGTCGCGAAGTTGGCGACGGTGAGGTCGTAGCCCCGCGCCTGGAGCTCGGCGGAGAAGGCGTCCACCAGCCCGGTGTAGGCGAGCCGGTAGCTCGTTCCCCCCAGACGCCGGTAGACGAGGGCGACGACGTGGGTGCGCCCCGCGCTGAGGTTCTTGGCGGCGGCGCTGGGATGGTAGTCGAGCTCCCGGGCCGCCTCGCGGACGCGGGCGCGCGTCGCCTCGGAAGCCCACACGTTGGCCTTCCCGTTGAGCACCCCGGACACGAGCGCGGGCGACAGCTTCACCCGCTCGGCCACATCCCTAAGTCGCGTCCTCATCGTCGCATGAACCGCTTCATATAGAGCGGTTCATGTAGAGTAGCACGGCTCCGCCGAAAAAGCAAACGAACGCGTCCACCTTCTGCGGATGGGGCTATGACCACGCAAGGAAGCTATCCTCCGGACACGCGCTCGTACTCTTGATGTGAGACTATGAAAGAACCACGCGTAGCTGCTTTCATCGCTCTGACACAACGATGGGTTTTTCCTTTTTCGACACCGTTCTCGAAGAGCTCGCCGACATGATCGCGCGACACCATCTGGAGGTCGTCTTTCACGACCGTATGCCCAGGTGGCGCCGTATCGTGCTCGCCAACCAGACCCACGCCGTCTCCGTGGAGTACGAGCCGCCCGACGGTTACATCGATCTAAGATACGGCCGCATCGCCCTGCGCGCCATGGGCTCCCCGTTTTCTTGGAACGGCACGACAGGATTCGGGTCGTTCCGAAAGTTCCTGTACGAAAGGGGCGTGAACATCCCCGCCGGGTTGGACATCTGGCAACCGCCGGAGATCAAGGCCGTCCTAAGTCGCTTCGCACGTGAGGCCGAGCGTTGGGACGGGGACCTCTTCGGCTGAGGCTTGGGATGGGCTCGCCCTAGCCGAATTGAGAGGCTCGGTACCCACATTCGCCAGAAAGCGGAGAGGTGTTCTGTGCTCTTGAGCCAAGGGGCGTCGGTCCTATAGCGGTCCGAGGCAGCGCGAAGAGACGACCGTTCGACTTCCCTTGACTTTAGGGTAGCAACACGCGTGCGAGCCGATCTTCGGAGGTAGCATGGCCGTCGCGGTCGCCAGATCACGATGCCCAGGAACTCAGAAGCGCTAACCGAGGCGCTAGAGGGATTCCAGGGCCTCCCCCTTGAGAGGGTCTCGAAGACGGGCTTCGCCACCTTCCGGTTTGGGCGATGGGTCACGCGCCAGACGAGGTCGGGGAGAACGGTCGAAGACACGACGCACACGCTTTTGGTGGAAACCGCGTGGCGGGTCGTCAAGGGTGGGCGATTCTGCAACTGGGGAAGCTCGACGGACGAGACCTACCCCAACCGGGAAGGGAGATTGTGGCACGCGTTGCTGACGCGCATGGGCCGGAAGGATCTGCGGTTCGGCAAGTGGCAGCTCGGACCTTCCGGCGAGTTGAGCGTCGAACTCGGACGAGGCTACCGCCTCCAGATCGTCCCCCTGACGGACCAGAGCTCGTTCCACTGGGCGGTGCACGTTCCGGACGAGAACATCGCCCTATACTGTGTAGGACCGAGCGGTCGAATCGAGGACTGGACTTAGGAGACGAGCGCACCGGAGCGAGGTCGTCAAAACCGGCGGGTCTTCGAACGAGGTGGGATGCGGCGGTGGACGATTCGAGCGAAGACGAGTCCGAGGCGGCCTTCGACGCGCTCGAGGAGATCGCGGTTCGGTTGGCGATCGTGACGGACGACGCCGCGGATCCACTCCGGAAGGCCAAAGAACATCGCACAAAACCGGTACCCCAACCGATCCATGAAGTCTAGCCACGTCCCCCTGGCGATCGTCGCCGCCTGCGTCAGCCTGTCGTGCTTCTTCGGCATCATCGTGCTTGGGGCGGGCAGCCGAAGATGGGGCGATCTGACGTACCGGAACGCCACGGATCGGGACGTCTGGATTTCCGCCATGTCGCCGGGGGGCCTCGGGACGTTCGAGGCGGTCCGGGTTCCGGCCCACGGCTCGGGAGGGATAATGGTGGACCGTCCCGAGGAGGGAGAGCTCTGGGAGCTGACGGCATACGAGACCGACCCGGGGCCGGTTCGCCCCAACGTCTCCACGCCGATCCCTCCGCTCGCTCCCGTCGCACGACTGAGCGTGCCCGGCGGCAGCCTGCTCCGAACCCGCGCGGAGGGATCCCTGGAGATCGTCTTCGCGACGGTCGGCGGGCGCCGGACGCTGCGGATCGGAGGCTACGCGCCTCGAAAGGGCTGAGTGCGGCATCCAGCGGAGCGCCGTGGTCGCCCTCACCTCCTCCCCGTCGAAGATCGCGCGGCGGGTTCGCCCCAAGACGGGAGGTCGGCGCTTCAGAGGGTCGAAGGTCCCGGTCGGTCACGGCGCGCTTTGTAGCCTTAGGGCCATGAACCACTCTCCGATCGCTCGTGGTCCCCGGCCGCGCTGGCTTTGGTTCGCCCTTCCGGCGCTCGCGCTCGGAACGGCGATCGCGATCGCTCCGTCTCCCCGCACGGAGCGGGATCGGCTCGAGGCCATGATGCCGGAGCTGAGGCTCGTGGTTCGGCAAAAGGATCGCTCGGGGAACGTGAGCGCGCTGTACACGGGGCAGACCGACCCGGAGAGGGTCGCGGCGAGATTCGAGAAGGCCTTGAACGGCGGAGGTTGGCAAAGCCCGCAGCGGCAGGTCGGCTCGCCCTTTCCCTACTGGAACGTCTACAGCCCCTGGGACGCTCGACCGTGGTGGTCGCGGCTCCCCGTTCTGGATCGGGTGACCGCCCAAGAGCTTCGGAAACGATCCTTCGTCGACTTTCGCGTCCTCGAAGGACGCGCCGGGGCCAAGCCGGTCGGGGAGGCCTGGACCACCGTTCTCATCCGTGAACAGCCGGGAATCTACGGCAAGGGCTTTGTGGTCGCGCACGAGGTACCCGGCCCCAACACGTCGGAGCCGGTCCCGGGTTGGGGCGTCCGGATTCGGTGAGGCGTTCGTGGCGACCCTCACGTCCGAGACCGAGCGTAGAGGGGCTCTCTTCCGGCGCGTCGACCGATGCGGCACGGCGGGCCACTTCGCCGGTCCGCTCAGATCGACGCCCTCGTGGTCAAGGACGCGCCCACCGTTTGGGTCTCGATCCCGACGCGATCGGCGCGCACTTTCCCCGTTCCGGGCCTGGTCGCCGACGCCTGCGAGGCCGGGACCGCCGAGGTGGACATCATGCGGCAGACGGGCCACCGATCCCGGGCGGTCCTCGAAGGCTTCTACCGGGAGGCGAACCGCTTCCGGGGCAAGGTGAGCGAAAGGGTAGGGCTCTGAATCGTGAGCGCGAACGATCACCGATCCTCGGCGGGTCGACCCCTTTGTGCGACGTCGCGCTTTCAGCTTGGTCGAGATCCTCGGCGTGGTGGCGATTCTCGCGATCCTGGCGGCGCTGCTTTTCCCCATGTTCGCGCGGAGCAAGGAGCGGGGAAAGCGGGCGAGCTGCGCCTCTCGGCTGAGGCGGTTCGCGACGGCGATGAGTCTCTATCGGGCCGACCACGACGGCAAAGGCTACCGATGGTCGATCGATGGGACGAAGCCCTCCGACCCGATGCCCTTCGGCGAGTTCACCGGCATGAAGGGATACCTGGCGGATGGCGCGCTCCTCGACTGCGCCGAACCCAGCCCCGACCCCGTCTTCGGATCGACGCGGATCGTCTACCGGACCGTTCTCACCCGCCCCTCGCGCGTGGATCCCGACCGGATCGTCCAGGTTCCTCTGGAGCCCAGGCCGGGAACGGTCGTCGCCTACTGCGGCAACCACGCCCACGACGGATGGGACCCGCGGTACGGCGGGAGCATGATCCGCGCGGGCCGCTATCCCTTCGTGCGCGAGGACTCCTCGGCGGGCGTCGCGGGAGGCGAGAAGGTCAAGCCCGGCTTCTACGACGAAAAGGGGTGGTACGAAGAGCCGCAACCGGGCGTTACGTCTTTCATCCTTTGCTTTCCTGGCGAAGCGTGGCCGCCCGCGCCCGAGGAATGATCGAACCGACCGGAGAGACTCGACCAAGGATCGCGACGCCGCGCGTCCGGTGGTAAAACGCCCGGGTCCCATCACGCTCCGTCGCTCTCCCCTTCCGGCTTCTTGGAGACGATGCCTGGAGAACGCCCCCAAGGAGACAGGCTGCCGCCCCGACGAGGATCCACCGCCGCTTCACGTCTACTCCAACAGGATCGGAGTCGGGGGACGTTCCGTCTGCCTTGGACGGGAGAAGATTGAAGCGTCCGTCGAGTCCGCGTCTGTTTGCCCAGCTCGTCACCGTGCCCGTTGACGCCTAGCCCGCCGCCTTCTTCCGGCGCGTCTCCCAGCCCTTCTTGGCCGCCGCGCTCCGGTCGGCCTCGGTCCGATGGGCCGCCCCGAGTCGCCCGCCCTTCTCCGCAGGCGCGTGGTTCTCGGCCTTGCCCCGCCCGCTGCCGCCGGGCTTCTTGCCGCCGCCGTGCTCGGCGTTCACCGTGGCCCAGGCCCTCGCCTCCGCCTCGTCCTTCGGAACGCCCCGCTTCTCGTAGCCTTCCTCGATGTGCTCGGCCATCCGCTTCTGCTTGTCCGTGTACTTCGACTTGTCTCCTCTCGGCATCGTGTTCTCCGGGGCGCATCGGCGCCCTTGGGTCTTTCGACCGATGGCTCAGAGGTTTGGGTTCGCACGAGTTCGGCACGTCGGGAAGGGTTTTCGGAGGGGTAGAATCCCGGCGAAAAGCCCCTTGCCGGGATTGACCTGACGTTTTGTTTCGATAAGCCGAAAAGCAGGGTTTTCCCCATCTTTTTCTGGTGGACTTTCCTCTGAAAGTCCACCAGAAGGGGGTTCGGCTAGGTTCAACTGGTGGACTGGTGGACTTTGTCCTATATAGCTCCCGCCTGAGCGCCGGCGAGGAGAGGTGGGAAGACCGGGGGAAAGTCCACCAGTCCACCAGTTGAACCTGGAAATCCCTCTGAGGCCGCGGAAAGTCCACCAAAGTCCACCAGAAGAAGAATCTTAGAATATGCCAAGTAAAAGGCCGGAGCGCCAGAAGGGCGGAGGACGCGGCCCATCCCTTGGAAACCCTAATCCGAAGGGACGATCGGCTGGACGCGTCGAGACCGAAGACGGGCCCCGCCCTGATCCTCGATCGATCGGAAGGAACGTCGGCCGGAACGCACGCGGTTCCTAGGATGTGCGCCGCTTCCGCTTCCGCTCGGGCGACGAACCCCGATCTCCGGCGGGGCTTCCGACTTCGATCCCTTTGATCGTGCCCCTCACCCTATCCCGATTCGAAAGAAAACGCGTTTGTCCCGTCGTTTATCTCGCTGGGCTCTCCGGGCGAGGTTTGGAAAAGACGCCGATCCGTAGTGTGTTCGAGACGAAAAGCGCTTCCGCGCCCTCCTCTTCCGGGATAAACCCGGGGCACGGGGGCGGTTAGAACGAACGATCCGATGCTCGCTCTCGTCCGTTCTCGTTCCCGCCCCGCGCCGCGCATCGTCGGCAAGAAGGGCGGAAAGGCTCTCGGGGCGGATCGTCGGCGGGCGGTCGCGCAACCATCCGCCGCCTCGCTTCATAGTAGGGAGACGATGGACCGCGCGCCGCTCGTCTCCCTGCCCGCTTGGAAGGCTCTCCAGGATCACCTGCCGTCGGTGACGGCCACCGACCTCCGGGGACTCTTCGCGGGCGATCCCGGTCGTGGCGAACGGCTGGCCCTGGACGCCGAGGGCATCTACCTCGACTACTCCAAGGAGCTGGTCACCGACGAGACCCTCGGCCTCCTGCTGAAGCTCGCCGAGGAGACCGGCGTCGTCGCCCGGCGCGACGCGATGTTCGCCGGCGAGCGGATCAACGCGACCGAGGACCGCGCCGTGCTTCACGTCGCCCTCCGGGCGCCCGAGGGCGCGACGATCCTCGTCGATGGACAGAACGTCGTCCCCGCCGTGCGCGAGGTCCTGGGACGCATGGCCGCCTTCGCCGACAAGGTGCGGAGCGGCGACTGGAAGGGCTTTACCGGCAAGCCCATCAAGGCGGTCGTGAACATCGGCATCGGCGGCTCCGACCTCGGCCCCGTGATGGCCTACGAGGCGCTCAAGCGCTACTCGCGCCGCGACATCGAGTTCCGCTTCGTGAGCAACGTCGACGGGACCGACATCGTCGAGGCGACGCGCGACCTCGACCCCGAGGAGACCCTGTTCATCGTCTCCTCGAAGACCTTCACCACGCTGGAGACGATGACCAACGCGCGCAGCGCCCGCGACTGGTCGCTCGCCACCCTGAAGGACGGGGCGTCCGTCGCCAAGCACTTCGTCGCCGTCTCGACCAACGCCAAGGCGGTGAAAGAGTTCGGCATCGACGAGGCCAACATGTTCGGCTTCTGGGACTGGGTCGGCGGCCGCTACTCGATGGACTCCGCCATCGGCCTCTCGACGATGCTGGCGGTCGGCCCCGAAGGCTTCGAGGCGATGCTCCGGGGCTTCCACGCGATGGACGAGCACTTCCGCACCGCCCCCCTGGAAGGGAACCTTCCCGTCCTCCACGCCCTTCTGGCGATCTGGAACCGCAACTTCCTCGACATCCCGACGGTGGCGGTCCTGCCGTACGACCAGTATCTCAAGCGGTTCCCCGCCTACCTCCAGCAGCTCACGATGGAGAGCAACGGCAAGCACGTCACCCTCGGCGGCGCGCACGTCGAGTACCAGACGGGGCCGGTCTACTGGGGCGAGCCGGGCACCAACGGCCAGCACTCGTTCTACCAGCTCATCCACCAGGGCACGGAGCGGGTCGCCTGCGAGTTCATCGGCTTCGCCAAGTCCCTGAACCCCCTGGGCGACCACCACGACGCCCTGATGGCGAACGTGTTCGCCCAGAGCGAGGCTCTCGCCTTCGGCAAGACGCCCGACGAGGTGCGCGCGGAAGGCGTCAAGGAGGAGCTGGTCGCCCACAAGACGTTCGAGGGCAACCGGCCCTCGAAGACGATGCTTCTCGACACCCTGACCCCCGAGGCGCTGGGCGGGCTGATCGCCCTCTACGAGCACAGCGTCTTCGTGCAGGGCGTGGTGTGGGACGTCGACTCGTTCGACCAGTGGGGCGTCGAGCTGGGCAAGGTTCTGGCCCAGAAGATCATCCCCGAGCTGTCCTCGGAGGACGAGCTGGGCCACGATTCGTCCACGAACGCCCTGATCCGCCGCTATCGGACGATGCGGTAGCGATTACCCCTGGACAGATCGGCGATTAGGGGGCATAATGGCGGCAATGAAGCGTGGACACTCTTTGGCTCTGGGGCTGATGGCGCTCGCCCTCGTCGCCTGCGGCGGAAACGGCGGCGGCGGCAACACGACGACGACGCCGCCCCTCGGCCTGACCGGCGTTCCTCGGATCGAGGCGACCTTGGCCGACTCTAACGTCGACCCCGACTACATCTACCAGGATCTCCTCAACATCCAGACGGGGGACAGCCTCCAGTTCCAGCTTGTGAACTACGACGATTCCGGTCGTCGCCAGGTGCTGAACACGGACACGTTCATCACGAACGACACCCTGGGCCGCGCGGGCACGCTCGCGACGAACGGCCAGTTCCAGGCCGCCAGCAGCGACTCCGGCGCGAACCGCTACATCGCCTCCGTGACCTACAACGACCAGAGCTACGTGGCCTACTATCAGGTCAAGCCCCGCCAGATCAATCTGCGCGGCAAGGTGCTGGCCGAGGTCTCGAACGCTCCCGTGTACAACGCGACGATCGACTTCTACGCGCCGAGCAACCCGACGACCAACAGCGGCACCCAGCAGGTGATCGCGACCGTCCACACCGCGATCGACGGCACCTTCCGCGTGTCGCTGCCCGCCTTCAACGACAACGTCGCCACCTACGACGAAGCCACCGCCGCCTCGAAGATCACCTTCACCATCCGGAGCTCCGAGCTTCCGAAGGGCTACTACGACTCCTTCGTCTTCAAGGGCAAGCGCTACGACGCGGGTTCCGGCCTCTGCCGTCCCACCCTGCTCTCGAACGAGCAGATCAGCGACACGAGCGGCACCGCCTACCTTCCGTACAAGACGGGCAACCGCTATCTGGTCGACACCGGAAACCCGGACAACCTCTCCAACGGCACGATCCTCCTGACGCCGACCACGGCGTTCTCGCCGAAGCCCGACCCCGACGGCTGCTCCGAGTGATCCTCTGAAGCGGGCCTCTCCCCAAGGGGAGAGGCCCGCTTCGGTCCTACCGGGGAAACCGCAGGAACTCCGCCAGCGCCCGCAGTTCCGGCTCTTTGAGATTCCCGAACGCCGGCATCGTCGAGCCCTTCTCGACCGACTGAGGGTTCTTCACGTAGGCCATCGTGTACTCCGCGTCGGGATGCTCCTTCCACAGGTTCGCCAGCGACGGACCGCCGCCGCCCTTGAGGCCGTCCTCGCCGTGGCACCCGTTGCAGTTCTGGGCCTTGAAGAGCGCCCGCCCTTTGGTCGCGAGCAGGACGTCCTTGCTCTCCACCTTCGTCGGTTGGACCGCCGTCCGCACCCGGGGGTCGCGCGTTCCCACGAGGGACGCGAACTGGCCGCCTGAAGTGAGCGTCGCCGCCGCGAGGATCGCCACGATCCCGCCGATCACGCCGCGCCCGACGCCGGGTTTCGCCTTCTTCAGCAAGGGTAGGGCGAGCAGCCCGGCGACGAAGAGCCCTGGCAGGAGCGCGGCCCCGATCCATCCTCCGCCCGGCACGAGGCGGTCGCCCCACACCAGCAGGCCGTGCATCGGCACCGTGTACCAGCTCGGCTTGGCGTCGAACCGGCCGTAGTCGTCGGGCGTCGCCGCCGAGCCGAACGGCGCCGCGACCACGATCCCGAGGAGCAGGGCGACGAGCGCGGGCGCGAGGAGCGGCCAGCGCGGCCCCTTCGCCCTGGCCGCGCTCAGCCCGAGGCCGAGCGCCAGAAGCAGGACGACGGGCAGGGCGAACGCGTGGGCCTTCCACCACAGGTCGAGCGTCGCCGCCCCCACCTCGTCGCCGCCCGCCATCAGGTGGGAGACCGCCGAGCCCACCTTGGGCACGCGCGCGGCGATCGAGACCTCGACCGCCGCCGTCTGGACGCCGTGCCGGTCCCAGGGCAGGGCGTTGCCCGTGAGCTGGAACGCGACGGAGAGACCCGCCAGGGCGAGCGCGGCCAGGTAGGCCCGAACCTGCGGCCCGCGCCACCAGCCCGCCCACGTCACCGCCGCGAGGTGGAGCATGGAGTGGACGATCATGATCGCCGAGCCCCAGTAGTGGAACGCCTGGACGAACGTCCAGGGCCATCGGTGAAGCTCCCTCACGGAGGCGTGCGCGCCTTCGGGATCGGCCCGGTACACCGTGGCGAGCAACCCGCCTGCGACGAGCTGCAGCGCGAAGTGGACGTAGAGCGCGAGGGCGGAGAGGGAAAGAAAGGACTTCTGGCGGTCCACGGCTTATTGTGCGCCGTGGACCGTCGCCGTGGTTGGGATCGGAGGCGTTCCTTGCCCGCTTTCCGGTAGGCCGATGGTCACAAACGCCATTCTTCCGACCCTCGGTCACATTCGGGCGTCCGCGCACGGTAGTAAAATGGCGGGCAGGGAAAAGGGTTGGAGTCGCGCTTCGAGCATCCGGAAGAGCCGGGGATGACCGAGGACGGCGTGGAGCAGATGCTTGCGCTGGCTGAGCGGCTACGCGCCGCGAACGGCGGCATGCTCGACGACAGCGCCGTCATGGCGGTCGCCGAGGCGACGGGCGCGCCCGTCGAGTACGTCCGCCTCGCGGTCAAGCTCCGCTCGGAGAAAGAGACCCAGTCGTTCCTGACCAAGCTTCGGAGCCAGTACCTCACCCTGGAGCCCCACACGCGCCGCTTCGTCGTCTCCGGCGGGGCCGCGACCCTCTGCGCCCTCTTCGCCGCCGCCGCCGACCGCGCGCAAGACGCCGTCCGACACGACTCGACCCGCTCCTCGCCCGCCTCGATGCTCAGCATCGTGTCGCTCGTGTGGTTCACCCTCGGCCTCTACAACGCGTGCATGACCCGCGACTCGAAGACGGGCGCCGCCACCGGGGCGATCTTCGGCGCGAGCTTCTTCGCGATGCGGGAGATGTTCAAGTTCGCCCTGGGGCTTCCCGCGTCCCAGATGTCCGACGCCTTCCTCATCGTGCCCTTCACCCTGCTCGGCGCCCTCGCGGGACTCGGGCTCCAGAAGGCGACCGACCGGTACCGTAAACCCCTGGGTCTGCGGGACCCCATCAAGGAGCGGCAGGATCTCTTGCGCCAGCTCGTCGATCTTCAGGACCGCCTGAAGTCGGGCGAGCAGAGCTTCACCTTCCTCAGCGTGGACATCGTCGGCTCTACGAAGATGAAGGCCCACGCCGATCCCCTCTCGGTCGAGTTCACCTTCAACGAGTACCACACCTTCGTCGAACGCACCGTCAAGCGCTACGGAGGGCGTGTTCACTCGACCGCCGGCGACGGCGTCACCGCCGCCTTCGACCACCCCACCCACGCCTTCGGGGCCGCGAAGAACATCCAGGCGGGGCTCCTGGAGCTGAACGCCTTCCGCAACAAGATCGGCGAGCCGATCGTCCTGCGCCAGGGAATCCACACGGGCGCCGTCGTCGCGCCCGACGCGACCGACGTGACGAGCCTGAACTTCTCCCACGTCATCGACGTCGCCGCCCACTTCCAGAAGGCCGCGCCTCCCGGCGGCGTCGCCGTCTCCGATCCCGCCGCCCTCCACCTTCCGGGCGGCCCGAACGCCGTTGGCGAGGAGCGTCTGCACGTCTCCGGCGTGGAAGGCGCGATCTGGCTTCCCAAGACCGCACCGATCGGCGCCCCGGCGACCGTGCCGCCCCCGATCCCAAGCTGATGGCTGCCCGCGACTCGCTTCGCCGGACTTTCGCCGACCCCGCCGCCTTCGAGGCCGCGTGGCGGGGGCCGGGAGGCGTGGGCAAGGGCGAGGCGATCGAAAACGAGGCGCGGGTCGCGGCGATCGCCGCGGCCGTCGGGAACGGGCTCGCCCGAGAGGGCTTCCGGCTGTTCCACAACGGCGGCCTTCCGCAGCTCGACCGCCGACAGGGGGATATCCGGACGGAGATCCTTTTCTCCCGGCGACCCTACAGCACGGAGTTCGCCGTCCGCTTCCACCTTACGCACGATGGCGTCGGTGTCGTGCGCGCCCGCTTCTGGCAACCTTCGATCCGCGCTCCGAAGACCGTCGCTGCCGGGGACGTCGGCCTTCTGGAGTCCGAGCCCGTCTACGCGCTCTGGTCTTCCGAGCGTCCGGTCGAGACCGCCGAAGCGATCCAGACCCTCCTCGCGGATCGCGTCCTGCCTTGGCTCGACCTCGTGGACGACCCGCCCCGCTTGCGCGAGGCCCTGATGGTGGGCGACGTGCCGATGATCGACCTGACCACCTCCGTCGAGCTGATGCTCGCCGAGTTCGGCGTTCGCGAGGCGCGTCGGTACCTGCGCTCCGTCGCCGAACTCGCCTGGCCGCCCCTGGTCGTTCCCAAACCCGACGGCTTCGCCCTCGACGACTCGCGCATGGCCTCCGTCGTCGGCTACTACCAGCTCTGAGGCGCCCTCAACCGACCCGCGCGATCGCCGCCTCGGTGTCCCGGACGTCCTGACGGGCTTGCTCGAGTCGTTGGCGCGCCTGGTTGAGGGCGCTCCGCCACTGTTCGAGGCTCGATTTCGCGTCGTTATATCGGTCGCGCGCCCGATTGTAGTCGCCTTTCGCGTCGTCGTACTTCGACTCCGCCGTCCGAAGCTGCTCGCGCAGGAGCTGCTTCGAGAGATCGCCCTTCGCATCGTCGAGCTTGCTTTGGAGGTCGTCCCGCTCCCGCTTCGCCGCGTCGCGTCGGTCGCGGGCGCTGTCCGCCTCGTTGTCGAACCGCCGGGCGGATCGCTCGAAGTCGTCCACGCGGCCATTGGCCTCGGTGATCGCGCTCTCGGCCTCGCTCGCCTCTCGACGGTGGCCGTCGAGGATCGTGGTGAGCCGGGCGATCTCTTCCTGGTCCAGGCGCGCCTTCTCCGCCCGTTGCCGCTCCTCTTCCGCGCGGCGCTCGGCCTCCTTCGTTTTCGCCTGTCGGGCCTCTTCTCGATTCTGCCGTTCCTCTTCCGCCCGCCGCGCTTCGATCCGGCGGGCTTCGGCGGCTTGGTCTTCGTCTGCTTGCCTTCGGTTGGATTCCGCCGCCTCGCGACGCCGGGCCGCGTCGATCTCGACCTGGAGCGAGGCGAGCCGTTGCGTTATGTGCGTCGCGGCGTTCGCCTTCGGGTGCCGGGAGCGGACGTCCTCCAAGACCCGCCGCGCGTCGGTCAGCCGGCCCGCCGACTCGAACAGCTCGGCGGCGGCGATCCCCAGCGCGTACCGGGCGGGTAGAGCCCGGTACGCGCTCTCCTGCGCGCGCGCGGCGGCGAGGAGGTCGCCCGACGCTTTCAGGGCCCGCGCCCGCGCGGTTGACTGAAGTGCCTGGCGCAGGGAAGAGGTTTCGCGCAGGTCGTTCTGGAGCGCGGGCCGCACGGCGGGCGGCGCGAGCCGCAGGGCCTCTCGAAATGCCCTCTCCGCCCGGTCGGGCCGGTCCAGAAGCAGGGCGGCGCGGGCGACGAGGCGGTGCCCTTCGTACCGTTTCGGTTCCTTGAGCACGAACGCGTCGCCCAGTCGCATCGCCTCCGCCGCCTTTCCGGCGGCGAGGGCCGCCTGCCCCTTCGTCAGAAGCGACGAGGCGGCGCCTTGCGGCAAAGCGAAGGCGGGAAAGGCCAACGCGGCGAGAACGACGATGTCACAAACCCTGCGCATATTCTAATGAACGCAAAGCGGACGATTCCGTTCTCCCAACCCGCGTCTCACAGTGCTAAACCGGACCCGTCGTCATATTCGACGCGCTTCTCGTCGCTACCCCCTTGGAGCCTCCCCCGCATGACACGTCCCGGATTCGACCACCTGGTCGGTGGGTAGAACTCGTCCCTTCTCCACTCCGACGTCCTCGGTATGGTGACGCTTCAGCCGCGGAAGACCGTCTTGCCCTTCTAGCCCCATCCGTCCGCAGGCGCTCTGGCACGAGACCCGGAGCGAAGGCGCGAGCTCTTCGCGCCCTATCGGGCGTCGGGTCTCGTCCGCCGCTTGGAAGGGGTGTCGAAGTAGACATGGAAGCCGTTTGGGAAGTAGGTCATTGCCAGACGCCATTGCCCCGCGACTTTTTGCCAGATGTCGCGACGCACCCCCCAGAGCAACTCGCCCTGACGATGCCCCTTGACCGAAATGGACTGTCGCCCAGACTCGATCGACTGAACGAAGGCTTCGCCTCCCTTGATCTTCACATAGCGAACATCGAACCCGTACGACGTGCGGACGAAGCGAGCGCTCCTCGCTTTCAATTGAGCCACATCCTTTGAGTACAGGCGAGATTGCTCGCCTTGACCTGCCGTTTTGTAGGTCGGCAAGGCGATGCGCGACACCTCTTCGAACGCCTTGCGGCGCAAGGCGTCCCCAAGGACCACGTAACTATTCCGAATCGACTCTTCGTCGGGAGAGACCTTCTGCAGGCTTCGTTGCGGTGAAAACGCGATCATAGCCGTAAAAAGAGTCATTACGGTTTCCTTAGGCTGAAGGCAGGGCGCTTCTCGCCGTGTCTCCCGGCGCAGTGGGTGCGATGCTACGTCTGTCAGAGAAGATTGCTACGTCTGTCAGAGAAGATCAAGGAGACTATGGTGAGCCTGTACGTAGTTCGCCAAGCAGTCCGGATAGGGTGAACAATTACCGACCGCGTCGTAGTGCCTACGACTTTGGAAGGGGATCGAGTCCCCCTTCTTTGAACTGGTGGAGGATAGGGGACTCGAACCCCTGACATCCTGCTTGCAAAGCAGGCGCTCTCCCAACTGAGCTAATCCCCCAAGGAGGGTCTATTATACCGCCAGGCGCCGGAAGAGGGCCGAAGGTCCCGGCCTCGAACCTCCGAGGAGTCGGCAGCGTCCAATAGAGGCATGGCATACGGCAGAAGGAACAACGACGCGGCGCTGGTTTCTCTGGTTGTGGGCGCGGCGGCCGTGGTGGTCGGCGTGTTCCTGTACCGGAACTCCGGTCGCGACTGGAACTCGGACGTGAAGACGGCGAAGAACTGGCTCGACGATCGGACCGACGGCGCTCAGGGGTTGCTCGACCGCACCGAGAAGGCGTCGAAAGAGCTTCTCGCGAACGCGCAGGACTACGGCCACCAAGCGTTGGGTTCCGCGAAAGGCGCCCTCGATGGCGTCCGCGACCGGGTGAGCTGAACTCCCAGAAGGAGTTGGAAGGCGCGACGGACCGAAAGCGGCCGCCGCGCCTTCGTCGTTCTCCATCCTCAGAAGAACGGTTCGAACCTAAGCCGCTCCGGTTAGGTCCAACCGGCCATGGAACCCAGAGAGGAGTTCGCCTCGGGCGACAACAACACGAGCAACGGCAACAGCCTGGAGCAGAAGGAAGCCCAGGCCGGCGTGTTCGAAGACGGCCAGATCCGCGATACGACCGGACCGATCCGGCAGGAGAAGGATGCCGAGAGCTACGTCTACGGCGACAGCCGCCCGGACCAGACGGAGCCTTCGGACACGTTCGTCGACGTGAGCGAGAGCCCGATGATGACGACCACCCGGGAAAGCTTTCCCGAAGCCCACAAAGAAGACCCGGCGTTCCTCGAGGCGCACCGTGTCGACGGGCAGGACGAGATCCAGCCCCAGTACAACCGGCAGGACGGCAGCGAAGGACAGGTCCTTGTGGCCAAGGAAAAAGAATAATGGCGGACGAGAAAGGAAACGAGAGCGTGTACGGCGAGAACGTCGCCTTGGGCGACGTGCGTGAGGACCGGGGCATCCGCGAGGAGACCGTCGAGGCGCATCCTCAGCCGACCGGCGACGATGCGAAGTTCACCAGCGACGCCGTCGACTCGGCGGACGACGTGAAGACGCGCGGCGCGGAGGCGATCGAAGGCTCCGAAGGCGTCGCCGCCGACCTGGAGAACGCCCGGGAGCGCGGGGCCGAGGACGCCGGAAGCGGCGGCATGGGCCGCGAGGGTACGCCCCGCAACGCGAACGACGCCCCGCAGGGCGAGTTCACGCCGCTGGACGAGACGAAACCCAACACCCCCGGTTAGGCCTTCCGAAAAGAGAGGAGAGAAGGGAAGGCGCCGTAGAATCAGGAACCCCCTGATGATCGATCTCGCCTTCCCTTGGAGAGGACTCGCTTGAGCCTCTACGCCGTTCGCCGCCCCGCTTCGAATCCCGCGTTTCGCCTCATCCTTCTGCACGGCTACGGAAGCGACGAACGCGACATGATGGGGCTCGCCCAGGAGCTTCCGCCGGAGATCGACGTGATCTGTCTGCGTGCGCCGGCCGAGACCGAGAACGGCGGCTACGCCTGGTTCGACATCTCGGTCGACGAAGGCGGCTTCGGCTTCGACGCCGAGGGCTTCCACTACGCGGTCGCCCTCGTGCTGCGCGAACTTCCCGAAGACGAAACGACGCCTCTGGCGCTCGGCGGCTTCAGCCAGGGCGCGATGATCGCGGCGGCGGTAACCCTGATCGAGCCGAGCGTCCGGGCCGCGTGGCTGATGAGCGGGGCCTTTCCGCCCGAGCTCGAGATGCCGGCGTCGCCTTCCCGCCCCGTGCTGGTGCAACACGGGACGTCCGACCCGGTGCTCCCCCTCGCGATGGGCCGCGACCTCGCCAAGCGGCTGAAGGAGGCTGGTCTCGAGGTCGAACTGAAGGAGTATCCGATGGCCCACTCCGTCTCGACCGAGAGCCTGACCGACGGCGTCGAGTGGCTGATGTCGCTCGACGCCGAAGGTTAGGGACGCGGTTCTAGGGACTAGCGGTTGACGTGCTCCATCATGGCCTCGGCGTAGCGCGTCCCTTCGGGGGTGGGGATCGCGTCCAGCTCCGCGAGGTCTTCGGCGGAGAGCCGCACGTCGTCGGCCGCCGCGTTCTCCTCCAGATACCCCACCCGCTTCGTGCCGGGAATCGGGCAGAGGTGGTCGCCCTGCGCCAAGACCCACGCCAGCGCGACCTGCGAGGGCTTCGCGCCGATACGCTGGGCGACTCGCTCGACCGCCTCGACGATCTTCAGGTTGGCCTGGAGCGCCTCGCCCTGGAAGCGCGGATTGTTGCGTCGCCAGTCATCCGCCGAAAGGTTGTCGAGGTCCTTCAGGGCGCCGGTCAGGAAGCCCCGGCCGAGCGGCGAGTAGGGCACGAACGCGATGCCAAGCTCCTTGGTGAGCGGCACCACGTCCTCCCGGTAGTCCTGCGTCCACAGGGAAAGCTCGCTCTGGACGGCGGCGATCGGGTGGACGGCGTGCGCGCGGCGGATCGTTTCCGCGCTCGCCTCGCTCAGGCCCAGGCTTTTCACCTTGCCCTGCTTCACCAGCTCCGCCATCGCGCCGACCGTCTCCTCGATCGGCACGTGCGGGTCGACCCGGTGCTGGTAGTAGAGATCGACGTGGTCCACGCCGAGCCGGGCCAGCGAGAGGTCGATGCACCTTCGCACGTATTCCGGCGTGCCGTCCACGATCCAGCCCGCGTTCGCCGCGACCTGATCCTGGTGGCTCGTGATCGAGCGGTCGTAGACGTTGCCGAACTTCGTCGCGAGGAAGACTCCGTCGCGCCTTCCCTTGAGGGCTTCGCTCAGCAGCTTCTCGTTCTCGCCCGCGCCGTACATGTCGGCGGTGTCCCAGTGGTCCACCCCGATCTCCAGGGCGCGGGCGAGGGTGGCGAGGCCGCCCTCCTTGTCGCCGGGGCCGTAGGCGTAGCTCATCCCCATGCAGCCGAGGCCGATGGCCCCGACGTTCCGTCCGTCGATCTTGCGTTGTGTCATGTGGGTTCTATCCGAGGCAATGGGGCGTGTCGGAAGCCTCGCAGAGGCCTCCGTAGAGTTCGATCTTAAGGTCGAGGGCGCGCAGATTGTCCTTGAGCTCGTCCATGTGCCGCCGCACCGCCTCCCGGTGCGCGACCAGCATCCGCCGCCGCGCGTCGACGGTGGCTTCGCCTTCGCGGACGAGCTCCGCGTAACGTCGAACCTGATGGATCGGCATCCCGGTCGAGCGCAGTCGCGTGAGGAAGCCCAGAAACCGAACGTCCGATTCCGTGTAGCGCCGGTGGCCGCCGTCGTTGCGGTTCACCCGGGGCAACAGGCCTGCCCGCTCGTAGTAGCGGAGCGTATGGACGGTCAGTCCGGTCCGCTCCGCCACGTCCTGGATGCTCAACGGGGCGTGAGTCTCTCCGTTCTCGCCGCGCGTTTCCACCATCGTTAGAGACTCTACGATGTTCGAGCGCGCTCGAAGTCAAGGCCCCGTCGTAGAAAATCGTATCGAAGGTCGAAAAGAGTACGGCATCCTCAAGCTGCGCGAGACGTGGGTCGTCGAGGAGGCGACCGCGAAGACGATGCGCGCCAATCGGGGCCAGGACACCAAGCCGGAGCTGGCCCTGCGCCGCGCCCTCTGGGCGGCGGGCCTGCGCGGCTACCGGAAGAATCGAAAAGGTCTGCCGGGCCGCCCGGACGTGGCGTTCGGAAAGGCGAAGCTCGCGGTGTTCGTCCACGGCTGCTACTGGCACCAGTGCCCGCGCTGCACCCGGAACCGCTCGCCCAAGACGAACGCCGCCTATTGGCAGGCCAAGTTCGACGGCAACGCCGCGCGCGACGCGCGCAATCTCGCGGCCCTCCACGACGCGGGCTGGCGCACGCTCGTCGTCTGGGAGTGCGAACTCAAAAAGGACGTCGCGACGGTTCTGGAACGCGTTCGAGACGAGATCGGCAAGTAGGACTTTCTTGCCATCTTGGCGCTTGATCCCGCTTCGCCCTAGGGGAAGTACACGCAAAAGCCGACATCTTTGTGGGGACAAAAAGCCCCCCCCCACGGAAGGGAAACGAACGACATGACGACGATCCAACGGCCGGAGGGCCCTCGAAGTGTGCGCCTCACGAAGCGCGAAGTCCAGATCCTGAGCCTAGTGGCCCAGGGCCACACGAGCCAGGAGGTCGCGGACCAGCTCTTCGTCTCGGCCCGGACGGTGGGCTTCCATCTCGCCAACGTCTACGAGAAGCTCGAGGTGGGCAACCGGGTCCAGGCGTTCCGCGTGGCGGCGCGCCTGGGACTGATCCCCAGCGAGCCGGTCATCGGCTTCGCCCAGGCGGCCTAGATTTCCGTCCAAACCTGGGCGGCCGGGACGGTTTCGAGAATCTTGACCGTGTCCAGCATCTCGTCCCAAGGGTGCGAGGCGCGCGTCTCGAAATCCTTCAGGATCGCCTCGCACTGGAGCCGGTAGAACTCGTCGAACCGCGTCACCGTGCCGTGGACGTACGATCCGCTCCGGCGTAGCGCGAAGCGCCAGGGAAAGGCGGCGTTCGCCCCCTGGCCTTCGGCGACGACGAGCGTCGCCCGCCGTCCGTCCCCCCACTCCAGGACGACGGTCGGCATCGCCGCCGTGCCGACGTTCACGAGCCGCCGGACCCCGCCGCCCATCGCGCGCAGGGCCATCGCGACCGTGTGGACCCCGTAGCGCTCCCACGCGCCGTAGCCGGAGAAGAAGCCCTCCTCAACCGGACCGTCGAGAACCTCCTCCAGCTCCGCCGCGTGACGGAGCGACGACCCGGCGGTGACCGGCGTCGCATGGTACTCCGCCGCCCGCAGGATGCGGTACGCCTCATCGAGGTTTGGGGCGACGAGCTTGTCGATCCAGATCGGCTTGCCCGCCGGGATGGCGGCGAGGCACAGGTCGAGATGCGCCTCGATGTCGTCCGGAGCGAGGACCATCACCGCGTCGGCGGCGTCCACCGCCGCGTCGGCGCTCTCCGCCCGTTGGACGTCGTTCACCGTGCACCAGTCGCCCTCCGTAGGGGCGGTCTCGTACGCGACCACCGCGTGCCCCCGCTCCCGAAGGAGCGTGAGGAAGGTCTTGGCGTGCCAGTTGTCGAGGTGGTGGTCGAGAAAGGCGACGGTCATCGGACTATCCCAGGGCCTGCGAGGCCGCCCGCGCGATCCGGCCCCGACGATCCTCGATCTTCGCCGCCCGCTCGAACACGTCCCGGTTGCCGGCCTTGTCCCACTCGGCGAGGATGTTGATCGAGGCGACCACGACGGGGATGAACTCCTTGTCGTTAACCGTCGCCCGCAGGGCCTGGACGGTCGCGGGGTCCTTGGGAAGCTGGGCGAGGGCGTAGACCGCGCCCGCCTTGCGCCCGGCGTTCTTGCCCTGCGTCAGCTCCTCCAGCCAGAACGCCCGAAGCTCCGGCTTCTTCAGGTCCGCCAGTCCGCGCAGGGTGAGGAAGGCCGGATTCACGTCCCGGTCGGCCCGCGCCGCCGCCACGATCCCGTCGACCGCGGCGGGCGTCCCGGCGGTCACGAGGGCGGCCATCGCCGCCGTGCGCTGGGCGGGGTCGGCGACCGCCTTGAGGATCGCGAGGTTCTCCGCCTCGGTCGGCGCGGTCGCGCGCGAGACGACGCGCAGGAAGTCGTGGTCGGGATCGAGCACGACCGCCGTCGTGAAGGAGGTCGGGATCGTGACCGTCTGCTCCTTGCCGTCGAGCACGAACGGGATCTTGGTCAGCACGCCGCCGTTGATGACGCCGAGCGTCGCGTTGGGCACCCGGTAGATCGGCGTCCCGTCGCTCGTGTCCTGCGTCTGCCGGATCGTCACGACCACGTTCGGGCCGTCGGTCTTCCAGTCGTATTCGATCACGGGATGGCCCGGCTTGCGGAACCACTGGTCGAAGAACCACTCGACGTTGAGGCCGCTCGCCATCTCCATCGACCGTTCAAGCTGGGGCGCCTGGACGGGCGTGTGCTGGTAGGTGTTGAGGTAGAGGCTCAGCCCGGAGAAGAACGCCTCGTCGCCCATGTATTTGCGCAGGGTGTGGAGCACGTCGCCGCCCTTGGGGTACGTGTGCGAGTCGAACATCGCGTCGCCGTTCGCGTACAGGTTCGTGATGATGGGGCGGCGGTAGCGGCGCGCCTCGGCGAGGTACGAGCGCTGGTTGCTCTCGACCTCCCACAGGTACGCGCTCGTTCCGCGCGAGTGCTCGAAGTAGAGCATCTGGAGCAGGGTCGCGAAGCTCTCGTTGTTGAAGATGTCGCCCCAGTCCTGGCACGTCACCGTGTCGCCGAACCACTGGTGGCCCAGCTCGTGGCTGTTCAGGCTCGCCATGGTCCGGAAACCGTCGCGCGCCTCGGTCAGCGAACCCTCGCCCAGGGTGGTCGCCGACACGTTCTCCATGCCGCCGCCGAAGTCGTACATCGCGTTCTGCGCGTACTTCGCCCACGGGTACTTGTAGCCGAACCGCTGGGAGTAGAAGCTCAGCATGTCCGGCGTGTCGCCGAACGAGTCGTCGATGTACTTGCCCTGCCCCTTCGGCACGACGTACCAGAGCGGCACCCCCTGCCACACGTCCTTCTTGACGTCGAACGGCCCACCGACGGCGGTCATCAGGTAGGTCGAGTGCGGGATCTCCTGCTTCCACACGAACGTCTTCCGCTTGCCGTCCACGCTCGCCTTCTCGCTCACGAGGCGGCCGTTGCCGATGGCGGTCCAGTCGGCCTGGACGGTGTACGTCTCGTCGTACGTCGCCATATCGTTGGGGTAGTCCCACATGGGCGCCCAGTCGCTGTTGTACTCCGTCTCGCCCTGGGTCCAGAAGCCCACGCGGTCGTCGTTGTTCGTGCTCCCTTTCTCGATCCAGTGGAAGCCGCCCTCGCCGCCGAACGGCCGGGCTTTGCTGTTCGCCGCCTTGTAGTCGATCGCCACGACCATCTTCTTGCCCTTCGTCGTCGCCGGGACGGGGATGACGAGCTTGCGGCCATCGCGCCGGGGCGTCACGGGCTTGCCGTCCACCGTCAGCCGGTCGATCGTCATGACGGGGCCCGCGTTCAGGGTGATCTCCGTCAGGCCGGAGCGCAACGGGGCGAGCGTGTCCACCGCGCGGCCGGTAAAGGTCCGGTTGGGATAGTCCACGTCCAGATCGATCGAAACGTGCAGCAGGTCGCACGTCCGGTCGGGTGCGTAGTGGATCGTCGCCTGGGGCGGCGCGAAAGGATTGCCGCCCTGACGTTGGGCGAACAGCGCGGCGACAAGGGCATAGCCGATGGGCATGGGCCGCATTTTACAGCGGAACCCGGCAACGGTGCGGGGCGTCCGGGGATGCAGAGCCATGGCTGAGACCCAACTAAGACCCCCTCAGGAACAAGCCCGTCAACCGGGCATCGAGAGCGAGATGCGTCCCAAGCCCGTCTACATCCGCCCGAACTACCGGGGCGCGGGCAAGCTGGAAGGCAAGGTCGCCCTCATCACGGGCGGCGATTCGGGCATCGGACGCGCCGTCGCCGTCCACTTCGCCGCCGAGGGGGCGGACGTGTTCGTCGCCTACCTGAACGAGCACGAGGACGCCCAGGAGACAAAGCGCCTCGTCGAGGGCTACGGTCGCAAGTGCGAGATCTTCCCGGGCGACCTCGGCGTCGAGCGAAAAGCCATCGAGGCGGTCGAGGAGTGCGTCGCGCGCCTCGGCGGCCTCGACGTCCTCGTGAACAACGCCGCCGAGCAGCACCCGCAGAAGGACGTTGCCGACATCTCCGAGGAGCAGCTCGTCCAGACCTTCACGACGAACATCTTCGCCCAGTTCTTCACCGTCAAGGCCGCTCTCCAGCACCTGAAGGAAGGCTCTGCGATCATCAACACCACCAGCGTGACCAATTATCAGGGTTCCCCGAGCCTCGTCGACTACGCGTCGACCAAAGGCGCGATCGTCGCCTTCACCCGCTCCCTCGCGGGCTCGCTGATCGAGAAGGGCATCCGCGTCAACGCGGTCGCCCCCGGCCCGATCTGGACGCCGCTCATCCCCAGCACCTTCCCGCCCGAGGAGGTCGCCTCGTTCGGCTCCGACACGCCCATGAAGCGCGCGGGCGAGCCCGCCGAGGTCGCGACCTGCTACGTGTTCCTCGCCAGCGAGGACGCCAGCTACATGGCGGGACAGGTCCTGCACCCGAACGGAGGCGAGATCGTCAATGGCTGAGGTCGTTTCCCTCCAGGGCAAGACCGCCGTCGTGACGGGTGCGGGGAGCGGCATCGGCAAGGGAGCCGCCCTCGCCTTCGCCCGCGCGGGAGCGCGGGTCGCGTTCGTCGATGTGAAAGAGGAGAACGCCGCGAAAGCGATGGCCGAGGCGGAAGGCGAGGGACACCTCGTGGTCGAGGCCGACGTGTCCAAGAGCGAGGACGTGAAGGCGGCGATGGCGAAGGTCGCGGAGGCGACGGGCCGGATCGACATCGTGTACGCCAACGCGGGCATCAACGGCGTCTGGGCGCCGATCACGGAGCTGGAGGACGAGGAGTTCGACCGAACCATCGCGATCAACCTGCGCGGCACCTTCCTGACGATCAAGTACGCCGTGCCCTACTTGGAGAAGCAGGGCGGCGCGGTTCTCGTGACCTCGTCCGTCAACGGCACCCGCATCTTCAGCAACACGGGCGCGACCGCCTACTCCACGAGCAAGGCGGGGCAGGTGGCGATGACGAAGATGCTCGCCGTCGAGTTGGGTCAGAAGAACATCCGGGTGAACGCGATCTGCCCCGGCGCGATCGAGACGAACATCGACGCCAGCACCGAGCAGCGCGACACCGACAAGATCAAGATCCCGGTCGAGTACCCCGAGGGCAACACGCCCCTGCCGGGTCAGGACAACGGCACGATCGAACAGGTCGGTCGCCTCGCCCTTTTCTTGGTCAGCCCCTGGGCCGACCACATCAACGGCGAGATCGTCTACATCGACGCGGGCGCGAGCCTCGTGACAGGCTAGACACGAAGCGGGTGGGGTCGGAGGCGAAGCCTCCGGCCCCACCCCTCCGGTGTCGACTTCTCTGAAACCGACGGACCACACTATCCGTCAGCTTTGCGTGAGAATCCACAAAGGCATCGTTTCGGCTTTCGTCTGCCTGGGCGCTGCGGCGGGCGTGTGGGCGGTTCAAGCCCGGTCCTGCCTCCGGCTCCACGGGCGGTTCGTCACCGACGACTTGATCGTGAGCCGAGGCCAGACCTACGTGCCCGTCTCCGTCCTCGCCGACGCTCTCCAACTCAAGGTGCGGAACACGGCCGACGGCTGCGACCTCGTAGGGGCCGCCGACGACCTCGGCCAACGTTTCGCGCGCGACGGATACAACCTGGAGGTGATCGACGTCGCCCGCGTCGGCGAATACCGGGCGAAGTACGGCTACTACGACTTTCCCGTCGTCGCGAGTCCCGGCAAAGAGCTGGTCGTCGTCACCTGCCGTCTCACGAACGGAACGGGCTTTCCGCAGTCCATCGACCTCAACAACGGTCGCGACACGCTCCTGAGCGACGCCCGCTTCCGCTCCTACGCGCCCCTTCGCGGAACCGGCGGACGCGTTCTCGGCGGCATGCTCTCGATCCTCGTGGGCGCCCAGGCCGACTTCGCCCTGAAGTTCGAGGTTCCTGCCGGATTCCGCCCCGATCGCCTCACCGTCTCCATCCAGAACGGGCCGGACCGTCTGCCGACCGACTTCCGCCTCTCGCTCGCGCGGTATTGAACGGCGCCGAAAAGGGGGAACTCGCGGTCCCCACGGCGTACAATAGGGTGTGGATCGCATCGTTCTCGCCGCTCCGCGCGGCTTCTGCGCGGGGGTCGCCTACGCCATCGAGGTCGTGAGCCTCGCGCTCAAGATCCACGGCGCCCCGCTCTTCGTGCGCCACGCGATCGTCCACAACGAGCACGTCGTCCGCTCCTTCGAGGCCCAGGGCGTCGTCTTCGTCGAGGATCTGGCCGACGTGCCTCCCGGCAACGTCGTCGTGTTCTCCGCCCACGGCGTCTCTCCCGCCGTTCGCGCCGAGGCGAAGATGCGCGACCTCACGATCATCGACGCGACCTGCCCCCTGGTCACGAAGGTCCACAACGAGGCGAAGCACTTCGCGGCCAAGGACTACTTCATGGTCTACATCGGCCATCACGGCCACGCCGAGGCGGAAGGGACGATGGGCGAGGCCCCGGAACGGATGGTCCTCATCGAAACCCCGGAAGACGCCGAGCGGCTCGAACTCCCGCCCCACGGACGGCTCGCCGTCCTGACCCAGACGACCCTCAGCATCGACGAGGTGAAGGCGACGATGGCGGTTCTCGAACGGCGCTTCCCGCACCTGGAGAAGCCCGGCAAGGAGGACATCTGCTTCGCGACGACCAACCGCCAGACGGCGGTGCGCGCCATGGCCGACGGGTGCGACCTCGTGCTCGTCGTCGGCTCCACGACCTCCTCCAACTCGAAGCGTCTCCAGGAGATGGCGGTCAGCCTGGGCGTCGAGAGCCACCTTCTCCAGTCCGCCGCCGACGTGCGCCCCGAGTGGCGCACCGACTATCGCGTCGTGGGCATCACCAGCGGCGCCTCGACCCCCGAGTCGCTCGTCGAGGACGTCGTCGGCACGCTCCTGAACGGTCGCACCGACGTTCCGGTCGAGACGCTCGAAGCGGTTCACGAGGACGTGACCTTCCGCCCCTCCCGCGACCTCGTCCAGCTCGCGATGGCGAAATGAGGCGGTACTTTCGTCGTGGGCGCCGGTCTGGATTGCGCCCCCGCGTGGAATAATCCTTGCGTGACGCCTGATCTCGATCTCGAGTTGGGCGCGACGTTGCGGGGCCTGCGCCTGGTGCGGGGCCTTGGGTTGAGCGAAGTCGCCCGCAGGAGCGGCGCCTCGAAGGCCGCGCTTTCGGCCTGGGAGAACGGGACCCGCCGCCCGCGTGGCCCGGCCCTCGCCCGTCTGCTGGACGCCCTTGAGGCCGACACCCGCAGCAAGGCGAGGCTCCTTCGCCTCGCCGAGCCTCAGAACGCCCGGATGGTCTTGGCCGACTCGCCCCTCGGGGCGTCGGTGAACGTCGGCGTGGTCCTGCGGGTCATGCGTGAGCGCCGGGGGATCGCGCAGGCCGATCTCGCACGCCAACTCGGCGTCGCGCAGGCGACGGTGTCCCGGTGGGAAACCGGCGAGGGCGTTCCTTCGACCGAAACGCTCCACGCCCTCGGGTTCGCCCTGGGTGCGACGGCGGAAGAGACCCTCGCCCTGGCGAGCGCACAAGGCGAGGGCGATGCCGGACTGCCGGACGATGTGGACGCGGTCGTCGCTCGAATCTGGGAAGGTCCTGGCTTCCACCCGTTGCGCGAGCTCCTTCTTCTCGGGTGGGAGGCGGAACTGGGGCGGCGCGCGTCGTGGGACAACCGGTGGGACCCCGGCTTGGCCGCCGTCCTCTCCGCGCGCGCGTGCCTGCTCGTCGGCGAGGTCCGCTTCATCGAGGTTCCCCCACTCGTCCAAAGAGCGATCCGACTGGCCGGGACGACGGAGGCGCGGACGCAGGCCGTTCCCGCCGTCGGCTCCCTCGATCATGCCTACCGCAACCTGAGAAGGAGCGATGTGGAGACCACGGAGATGGCGGAGGCGTGGGCCGCGCGCCTTCCTGACTCGCCCCAGAGGGCCTGGATGCTGCGTCAGCGCGGCCTGGCCTCGATGCGTGCCGGGAAGATCGCCGAAGGCCTGGAATGGATCGAGCGGTCGTCCGACGTCGAACTGCAGGCGCGGCCGGACCACCCGGAACCCTGGAGCCACCGCGCCGAGATGCTCGCGGACGCTTACCTGGAGGCGGGCCAGCCCCGTTCGGCGGCGGACGTCCTGGGCGGACGGCGGGAGCGCCACTTTCCTCCGAGCGTGTTCGTGCGGATCGAGCACGCCAACGGCCGGACGGTGACGGACGCCGAGATGGCGTGGCTGCGCTACTGCGCGCTCTCGTCAGGCTGGAGCCAAACGCGACTCCAGCTCGCCCGAATCGAGCGGCGCCAGACGCGGCTGGGAGGCGCGCTCCCCGAAACCCCCGAGCCGCTTCCGAACGGCGTGGCATCCGAGGACCCGCCCACGGAGGATCGACTTTGGGCCGCCGTCCTACGCGAGCGCCCTGTTCAAGGCGGCTAGAGGGCTTCGCTGAAAAGGCCGACCCTCTCGAACGGCCTCGTGTGGAACGCGTCGGGTCTGCGCGCGGACGGAGTCGTCCGGACGCAGACGGTCCGCAAGCCCACCTCCTTCGGAGACTTGGCCGTCGGCGGCCTCGCCCTCCTGCGCCGACGCAAGCGCTCCTAAGCGGCGAGCGCCGCCTGCACCCGCTCCCACACGGGCTCGACTTCGATAAACCCCAGCCCCCGGGGATCGTGGACGCAGCGCTCGATCCCTCCGTAGGGGCACGAGCGCTGCGGACGCGTGAGCCCGTACAGCCCGACCGCCGGGACGTCCAGGGCCGCCGCGAGGTGGGTCGAGCCCGTGTCGCCGCCGACGTGCAGCGCGGCCAGGGAGACGAGGGCGACCAGTTCGACGACCGACGTCTCGCCGATGAGGCTCGCGGGCGGAACCTTGCATCCCGCCGCCACCTCCTGCGCGATCGATGCGTCCGCCTTGCCGCCGAGCATCACCGTCGGCAGGCCGTACGTCTCCCGCAAGAGGTCGACGATCCGCGCGAAGCGGTCGGGAGGCCAGCGCTTCGTGATCCAGCCTGCGCCCGCGTTCACCAGGACGAACCGGCCTGTCACCCCCTTCGCGGCGAGCCGGCCCCGCACCGCGATCACGTCCTCGACCGAGGGCGAGAGGCCGAACTCCGCCCGGTCCATCACGCCGCCCACCGCCCGCGCCACGTCGACGTACTGGTCGACCACGTGGAAGCTCGAAGGGTCCGGCGGCACCCGCGAGCTGAACAGCCCCGCCCCCTCGCGCTGCCAGCCGTAGCCGACCTTGGTCCCCGCCGTCGCCCGCCCGACCACCAGCGCGCTCTTGAGGAGACCTTGGAGATCGAGGGCGGCTTCGAAGCGGCCCTCGACCCTCTGGAGCCGGGACGTGATCCGCACGACCTCGTCCACCGCCTCGCACCGCTCGACGATCCCGGCGAAGCGGGGATCGACCGCCCAGGTGACGTGGCAGCCCGGAAAGCCCCGCTTGAGGGCCACGGCGGCGGGTAGGGAACACACCGTATCGCCGAGGGCGGAGAGCCGGGCGATCAGGAAGCGCGGCCCGTCGCCCGGCCTTTCGGCGCTCAACGGCCCACCAGTTCCCGCACCGCCGCGAGGATCTCGGACGGTGCGACCGCCGAGGTCTCCGTGCCGCGCCGCAGAACGCGCCCCTGCGGGGTGAACGGCCGGAACAGGGCCGGGTCGGTGGGGCCGAAGACGGAGACGGCGGGCACCCCCAGCGCGGCGGCCATGTGGCCGTTGCCGGTATCGCCCCCCAGGTGCACGGCGCTCAGCCTCACCGCCTCGAGCGTCGAGGCCAGCGGGAGCTTGCCCACCAGGTCGACCGTCCCCTCCATCTCGATGGGCCGGTCGGTCGGCCCGCCGAGGAAGGCGACTTCGTAGCCGCGTTCCATCAGCCCTTGGGCGACCTCGCGCCAGCCCGCCTCGAAGTACGCCTTCTCGGGGGCGCCTGCCGACACGGTGATCGCCGCGAGAGGCCGGTCGCCCCCGATCCGATCGACGACGCCCCGCGCCGCCTCGGGATCGTGGGGCATCAAGGGGCGCTCGGGGAGGCGGTAGTCGCCCACCGTCTCCAGCATCCGTCCGTACCACTCGACGGTGTGGGCGCCCGGCGGGCGTGGACCCGGCACGGGGTTCAGGCGGGCGGCGAGGGGATCGGTCCCCCCGGCTGCCAGCCGCACCTTCGGGCTCGCGAGGCGAAGGCACAGGGCGGTCTTGCTGTGGCCCTGAAGGTCGAGGCCGAGATCGAAGCGCAGACGGCGGAGGCCCGCGTACTTGGCGACCTGCTCGCGCCACGATCGGGGGTTCCAGCGCGCCCGCTTCCACCGCTCGCGGGGAATCTCCTCGACGCGGGTGACCAGACGCTTCCGGTCCAGCATGGGGGCGCAGCGCGACTCGACCGCCCAGCACAGGAAGGCCTCGGGATGCCGCTCTCGGATCGCCGTCGCCGCCCAGGCCGCCATCACGCAGTCGCCGATGGCGGTGAAGCGAACGATCAGGACCCGGGGAGCCTCGGGTCTCACAGCATCTTCCTGCGCCGCGACGATTTCCAGCGGTCGTGCATCCAGAGGTACTGCTCGGGGGCCTCGCGGACGGCGGCCTCCAGGGCCTGGTAGTAGAGGGCCATCGCCTCGACCGGGTCGACGGGGTTCGTCCGGAAGTCGAGCGGCGCGTGGACGAGCATCCGGTACTGGCCGGGGCCGGTGCGCAGGCAGAAGGCGGGGAGCATGAACGCCTCCGTGCGCCGCGCCATCACGGCGGGGCCGATCACGGTGCCCGTCTTGTGGCCGAAGAACGGGACGAACGCGTCGCTCGCGTTCTGGTCGGGCAGCACGGCCACCATCTCGCCGCGCCGTAGCTTGCGCATCATGCCCATCGCCGCGTCGCCGCGAGAGAGCAGGTCGATCCCCGCCGACTTCCGGAGTTTCTCGAGCCGATCCTGGATGATCGCCTGATTCGCGTGGCGAACGACGACGCTGAGCTTGTGGCCGCTCGCGGTGACCCAGTGCGCCGCCCGCTCCCAGTTGCCGAAGTGTCCGGTGCAGACGACCGTTCCGCGTCCCGGCTCCAGGTAGTCGAGGGCGCCGGGCGGGAGTTCCAGGTGGCTCAGCACCTCCTCGTCCGTCCGAGCGGGCGAGCGCATCAGGTCGCCCGCGAGCCGCCCGAAGTGGAGGAACGACTCGCGCGCCGTGGCGACGATCCAGGCGTCGTCGCGCTCGGGGAAGGCGAGCCGAAGGTTCGCCTCCGCCCGGTTCCGGTGCTTCTTGTCGAGGCGGTAGGCGAGGAGTCCCAGCCGCTCGCCCCGTCGTTCCGCCGCGAGGGCGTCGCCCCTCATAAAGCCGCGCTGGGCACGGTCGAAGGCCCAGCCCACGATCCGCTCTTGGCCTCTAGGCATCCAGACGCTCCGCGAGCCAGTCCCGGAACTCCGCCGCCGGCTCCACGCGCACCGCGTGGCGCGCGACCAGGATCCGCCGCCCCCCGAGATCCGTCCGGGCGCGCAGCTTGACCCAGTCTTTGGCCGTCACGACGACCGGGAGATCGGGGTCCATACCGTCGAACAGGGTACCTGCCGTCAGTGGATCGTGGTCCGGGAGCAGGCGGGCCTGCGCCGGGGAGCGTGGAAGCGACGCCAGGAACCGCGCGGGCTGGCCGAGGGCGCAGAGAACCGCGAACGCCTCCGGCCACTCTGCCGAGAGGTTGCCCGGTACGACCTCCTCCAGCCACGGCCCTTCTTCCACGATCTCGAACCGCCCCGGCAGCACGAGGTCGGCGCGCCGCCGGTTGCCGCGCGGCTCGCGGTAGGGACCGGCGGGCAGGCAGCGGCGGTTCTTCGGACGGATCGGGTCGAGCACGAGCGACACCGTCTTCCGGAGCGGAAGGTGCTGGAACCCGTCGTCCATCAGCATCACCGCGTGCGGATGCGCCTTGTGCACCAGCGAGGCCGCCAACACGCGCCGCCGTCCCACCACGAGCGGCAGGTCGGGGACCTGCTCCCGGAGCATCGCGGGCTCGTCGCCCCACTCGGCGGCGTCGAGCGGACCCGCCGTCGCGAGGCTCGCCGCCTCCGCGCGCGGCGCGCCGTAGCCGCTGCACGACACGACGACCTCCCGTCCCATGTCCCGCAGAACGTCCACGAGGTGCCGGACGAGGGGCGACTTGCCCGATCCCCCCGCCTGGAGGTTGCCGACGCACACCACCGGCCGATGCGGCGCCTCGGCCTTCTTGAAGCCTAGCCGATAGGTCAGCCGGTACGTCTCCCAGCCCACCGCGTAGAGCCAGGAAAGGGGGGTGAGGGCGAACCGGGCCAGCCGGGCGCCGATCCGGGAGGATTCCCAGAGGTCTCGCATCAGAAGGGAAGTGAATGGGGGACAGGAATATTGCTTTTTCCGTCTTCCTTTTCCCCGCCTCCCTCTTCCCGTCCCCCTCCCCCGCCGACCCTTAGATTATGCCCGCCACGACCGCTCCCGTCCAAGACTCCAAGCCTTCCAACGGCCTCGTCGCCCTCCTCAAGGCCATGGGCCTCGCCGCCGTCCAGGTCTCGCCCGACGTCGTCGCTCTCCAGGCCAGGCCGTCTAAGCGCTGAGCGCGGCGAACGCCGACCTTAGGGCCGCGTGCCGGTCGCCCGTCGGGAACAGCTCGTGCCCGACGTACCCCGCGTAGCCGAGCCGCTCCAGCTCGCGCCCGAGCGCCCGATAGTTGATCTCCTGGGCGTCGTCCAACTCGTGCCGTCCCGGCACGCCCGCCGTGTGGACGTGGCCCAAGACGGGCGCCGCCCTTCGCAGCGCGCGTAGGAGGTCGCCCTCCATCGTCTGGACGTGGTACACGTCGAACAAGACGCGTAGGCGCGGCGAGCCCACCGCCTCGCAGGCGGCCACCGCCCAGTCGACCGTATCGGCCATATAACCGGGGTGGTCGACGCGCGAGTTGAGAACCTCCAGGTTCAGATCCACGCCGCACGCCTCCGCGTGGCGGACCACCCGCCGCGCGCCCCGGGCGAAAAGGACCAGTCCGTAGGCGTCCGACAAGCCGGGCCGTCGCCCTCCGGAAAAGACGATCACGCCGGGGATTCCGAGCCGCGCCGCCCGGTCCACCGAAACGACCAGTTCGTGCTCGATCCGCTCCCAGTGGTCCGGGTCGTTCAGGCCGTGGTCGATCGATTCGTGGCCGGTGAACGACGCGACCGCCAAGCCCGCTGAGCGCGCCGCCTCGTGGATCGCCTCCAGCGAGTCGGGACCCTCGTCCTGGGGGCGCCAGAGCTCGGTCGCCGCGTAGCCGATCGCCGCCGCCTCGCGGAACAGGTCCGCGAGCGGCTCCTCCGGCGCGCGGAAGCAGGGAAGGCAGAACGACTGTCGCATCGTCGCCGGACGTTACCCGCCTAGGCCGGGACGAGCGTCAGGAGCGAGACCTCCGGCGGCACGTCCAGCCGCAGGGGGAACAGGGTCGTCCCGACGCCGCGGCTGACGTAGAGCGGGGTGGGCGCGTTGGGGAAGAACCCGTCGACGTACCGCCGCCCCATCTTCGTCTTCATCGGCTTGAACCGTCGAAGGAGCCGCCCCTGTCCGCCGTGGGCGTGGCCGCTCAGCATGAGCGAGCAGCCCGGCGGAAGGTCGTCCACCGCGTCCGGCTCGTGCCACAGGCAGACCGCCGGGCCCTCGACCCCGCGCATCGCCTCCATGGGTTTCGACCGGCCCACGATCGCCGAGTCGACGCCGACCCAGTCGATCCCGTCGTGGCGCCACCGCTCGTTGCGCAGCAGCCGGATGTTCAGCTCGCCGAAGATCGGGGCGAGCAGGGAGGCGTCGCCGAAGTGATAGTCGTGGTTGCCCGGTACCGCCGCGACCGCGCCGTCCATGAGGAGGAGCGGTTCGAGGGTGTCGCCGATCCACGCGGGGCTCGCGAGCTGCCACACGTTCACGTAGTCCCCGACGAGAGCGACGAAATCGGGCGCCTCGCCGAGCGCGAGGGCCACCGATCGCTGCGCGCGCCGCACGGACCACTCGCCCCCCAGGTGAAGGTCGGCCAGAACCGCGATCCGGTAGCCCCGGAGTCGCTCGGGCCAGCCCGGAAGCCGGAGGGTCGCCCGCTCCAGGCGCAGGTCCTCGATCGTGTGGGTCATGCCCCGCGCTACGGCCGCGAGCCCCGCCGCTCCGGCGGCGGCGAGTCCGACGTGCCAAGCCTTCATCGGCACAGAAGGTACCCGTCCTTGGGCGCCTGGGCTTCGCCGGTGACGTTCCGGGGCGGAACGGCGTCTATAATCCCATCAGCGCGTCGCCCGTTCCCCGGGCGCGGAAAGAGATTTCAGCATGAAGCGATCGATCGGATGCCTTTCCCTCCTGGCCCTCGCCACCGGGGCGTTCGCCCAGGCGAACTTCACCATCGTGCGGCCCGTGGACAACGCCCGGGTCCGCGAGAAGGTGAAGATCCAGTTCCCCAAGGGAAGCGTGCCCGCCGGAGGCTACGTGGGTATCTTCCTCAACGGCCAGCTTATCGACGCCGTGGTGCCCCAGAACTCGGGCAAGTATTCCCAGTACATCCTGGACACGAAGGGACGTGCCCTCCCCGATTCCCCGTCCGGTAAGCCCGACCATTTGGAGGCCAAGCTGTTCGTGGACTACAACGGCCAGCCCCGCATCGTCCGCACCTCCTCGATCGACCTCAATATCGCCAACACCGCGAGCATCAGGGTCCCCAACTCCGGCTTCAAGCTGCGTTACCGCTTCCAGCCCGGCACCGAGCTGGTCTACCGCCTGACCCTTCGCAGTGCGATCGACACGATCAGCGAAGAGGAGAACAAGCGCGGTGGACGTCCCGCTGAACTGCCTCTCGACAGCGAGACGGTTCGGATGAAGTACGCGGTCGATAACTCCTATCCCGATGGAAGCGGTCTCCTGCGGATGCAGGCGATGCCCACCAAGGGCAAGGACTACGCGATTCTCACCGCGAAGGCGAGCGAAGGCCCCAAGAAGTACTCGAGCACCGACATGGCGGCGATCTACATGCGGCTCACCCCCACCGGTCGCGAGATCTTCGGCTCCATCCCGAGCTACTGGGACCTGGAAGGCACGTCGGGCGGCGGCAACCGCTTCAGCCTCTTCGCCGCGTTCCCGCTTCCCAGCCTTCCCGAAAAGTCCGTCAAGCCTGGAGACTCCTGGCAGACCCGATTCCAGAATGGCAAGATCGACATGGAGAAGCTGTACGGACAGACGAGCGTGATCCAGGGCTTCGGCCCCGCGCGCGGCGAGTTCGTCAACGTCGAGTGGGAGATGGGTCATCCCTGCGCCAAGATCAAGAACACGATCACCGGTGGCCAGATGAGCGCCGCCGACCGCAAGCTCGTGGCGTCCGGCGCTCAGATGGCGGGCGATAAGATCTCTCTTAACGAGACGATCTGGTTCGCCCTCGACACCCGGCAGGTACTCAAGGTCCTGCGCGACACCACCATCGAGACCAAGCAGGAGGCCACTGGAGGAAGCGGGATGTTCGGTGGTCCCGGCGGCGGCGCTCCGAGCGGCTCCGGCGGCTATCCGGGCGGTGGCCCGGGACGCATGGGCGGTCCCAGCCGAGGCGGGGCGGGCGGTGGCAAGGCCGACGTGACGGGGCCCGCGACCGGCGACCTGCGTCAGTCCGGCTCCTCGATGGGGCCGGGTGGCCGCATGGGTGGGCGACCGGGCGGCGGCATGCAAGGCCCTGGCGGCGGCTACCCCGGTGGTGGACGGACCGGCGCCGGCGGACGAGGCGGCGAGTCGCAGGGCGGCGCGACCTACATCCGAATCCGACAACAGCAGATCTTCGTCCTGGAGCAGTAAGACGTTCCGCCGCACCTCCCCCCGCGACCGGGTCTCCTTCTCTGGAGACCCGGACGAGTTTAGGCTGACCCTCGTCGAGCACCTCGAAGAGCTTCGGGACCGGATCATCCGAGTTCTCGGAGTCCTTACCGTAGCTTGGTGCGTCGGCTGGTTCCTGGTGAAGCCGGTCTACGACTACGTCAACGGCGTGATCGAGACTGCCATCAAAGGCAAGCTGAACGGCAAGGTCCCCTACACGACGATCTTCGATCAGACGACGGCCCCCTTCATGCTCAAGCTGAAGCTGTCGTTCTACATCGCGCTGATCTTCGCCCTGCCTTACGTCGTCGTCCAAATCTGGGGCTTCGTCGCCCCTGCCCTGAAGGAAAGCGAGCAGCGGCCCTTCAAACGGCTCGCTCCCGTCTCCGTCGCTCTCTTCCTCATCGGGGCTGGCTTCGCCTGGATCATCGTTCCGACCACTTTCTCCTGGTTCGCGAGCTACGCCGAGGAGTTTCCCGGCACCTCGATCCTCCAGGAGGCGGGCTCCCAGGTGTTCTTGGTGGCGAAGATGCTCCTCGCCTTCGGCGTGGCGTTCCAGCTTCCGCTGATCGTCTACGGCATCGGCATGGCGGGGCTGCTCTCGGCGGACACGCTCCTGAAGTACTGGCGCCACGGCGCGACCGCCATCTTCGTCATCTCCATGCTCATCACCCCGAGCCAAGACCCGATCTCGATGTTGATGATGGCGATCCCGCTGACCATCCTCTTCATCGGAAGCGTCTACGCGGTGAAGTTCATGGAGCGCAAGCGCGTCCGCCCCGAGGCGGTCGACGACTCTCCTCTGGCCGTCCTCGACATGGGCGAGCCCATCGCCGTCCCCGAGGCGACGCAAGAGGATCGCACGACGTTGGAATAGAGGCTCTCTAAGAACCCGCGCTCGAGAGAAACGGGTTCTTAGAGGCGACCTCTGATGACCGAAGCCTTCGCCGACCCCGTTCTCCAGGCCCAGATCGCCCACGTCGAGGAGCGGCCTGCCATCGAGGCGACCTACGGCGAGGTGTCCGCCCCGATGCACCTCCTCCTGCGCGAGCGGCTGGAGGCCCACGGCTCGACCCGGCTCTACGCTCACCAAGCCCGCGCCTACGATCTCCATCAGGCGGGTCACGACGTCGTCGTGACGACGGGCACCAACAGCGGCAAGACCCTCTGTTACAACCTGCCCGCCCTCCAGACCTGCCTCACCGAGCCTGCCGCCCGCGCGCTCTACCTGTTTCCCACCAAGGCTCTCGCGCAAGACCAACTAGGGCGGCTCCAGTCGCTTCTCCCGGAGGTGGGGGTCAAGGCCGCGACCTACGATGGCGACACGCCCGTCTCCCAGCGTGCGGCGGTTCGCAAGCTGTCGCACATCCTCCTGACCAACCCCGACATGCTCCACCTGGGCATCCTGCCCGGCCACGAGCATTGGGGACGGTTCCTTCGTTCGCTCCGTTTGATCGTGCTGGACGAGATGCACGTGTACCGGGGCGTGTTCGGCTCGAACGTCGGCAACGTCCTGCGGCGCCTGCTCAGGCTCTGCGAGTGGCACCGCGCGAAACCCCAGATCATCGCCTGCAGCGCGACGATCGGCAACCCGCGCGACGTGTTCCGCGAGCTGACTGGACGGGAGGCCGTCCTCGTGGACGAGGACGGCTCGCCCCATGGCCGCCGCACCTTCGTGTTCTGGAACCCGCCCGAGGTGGGGGAGGGAAGGCGCCTCTCCGCGAACGTCGCCACGAGCGAGATCCTGGCGAGCCTCGCCGAATCGGGCCGGCGTACCCTCGCCTTCTCCCGCGCCCGCGTGTCGGCGGAGCTGGTGTTGCGCTACGCGCGCCGCCGCGTGGCCGACGGAAAGGTCAAGCCGGAGGCGATCGAGAGCTACCGGGCGGGCTACACCCCCAAGGAGCGGCGCACCATCGAGCAGTCCCTCTTCAAGGGCAAGCTGCTCGGCCTGAGCGCGACGAGCGCGATGGAGCTGGGCGTCGACGTGGGTGGGCTGGACGCGGTGGTCATCAACGGCTACCCGGGCACCGGCTCGTCGTTCTGGCAGCAGGCGGGCCGCGCCGGACGTGGAACGCGGGACGGCCTCGCCGTGTTCGTCGCGCACGAGGACCCCCTTGACCAGTTCCTCGTGCGCCAGCCCTCCCTGCTGATGGAGGCGCGCAACGAACACGTCGGCCTCAACCCCCAGAACCCGCAGATCCTCACCGCCCACCTGCGCTGCGCCGCTCACGAGCGGCCCCTCGCTCCGAGCGAGCTTCACCTCTTCGGAGCGGGCGCGGTCGAGGTGGTGGAATCGATGGACCGCTCCGGCGAACTGGAGTTCCGGGGCGGCCTCTTCTTCTACCCGTCGTTCGAACCGCCCGCGCCCAAGGTCTCGATCCGGGGCGGCGGAGGCGAGGGGATCCGGCTGATGGTCGGCGCCGAGGAGATCGGCTCGATGGAGCGATGGCGGGCGATGACGAGCGCCCACGAGGGAGCGGTCTACCTGCACCGGGGCGCGTCGTTCCTCGTGCGCGGTCTAGACCTGGAGGCGGGGGTCGCCCGCATGGAGCCGGGCGAGGTGGGCTACTACACCCAGGCCGTCGTGCGCTCCGTCCTCGACGCCGCCCCCGCCTTCGCCCGCGACGACGCGTTCTCCCTGGGCAGCGTCAACGTGACCGACGTGATCGAGGGCTACCGCAAGCGCTCCCTGGACGGCGACTCCGTGCTGTCGGTCGAGGAGCTGGAACTGCCGCCCCAGAGCTACGACACGGTCGGCGTGCGCATCGACCTCCCTCCGCTCGACCCCGAAGGCGATCCGGTGGCTCAGATCGGGGCGGTCCACGGGCTGGAGCACGCGCTCCTCGCGGTCGCTCCGCTTCTCGCCGGGTGCGACCGGGGCGACCTCGGCTCCGCCTGGTACGCCGTCTTCCCCGACACCCTCCGGCCGGCGGTCTTCGTGTTCGACAAGACGCCGGGCGGCGTGGGCCTGAGCGAGCGGCTGTACGAGGCGCGCGCGGCGTGGCTCTCGGCGGCCTTGGGACTCCTGACCTCCTGCCCCTGCGAGGAGGGCTGTCCCGCCTGCCTGCTCTCGGCGCGTTGCGAGGCGATGAACGAGACCCTGGCGAAGCGAGGAACGATCGACACTCTGAGGAGTTTTCGATTTTAGGTTTTCGATCTCGGATTTAGGCGCCCCCTCTAAATCTAAAATCAGAGATCGAAAACCTTAACGACCTTCTTCTCTCCCTTCTCTCCGCCGGCGCGGACGACGAGTCCGTCGTCCGCGCGATGTCGGGCAGCGTCTTCGGCCTGACGGGCGAGGTCGGACCGAAGGGCTTCGGAGCGACGACCCTGGAAGGGCATCTCGTGCTGTTCACCCATCCCGAGTTCTACGCGGTGGCGGGTCTGCCGCCCGACCTGGAGGCGGTGGAAGCGACGGCCCGGCAGGCGGCCGAGTACGCGCGGGCGGTGGGTCTCTTCGGCTTCGTGATCAATCCCGGCACCCACCAGCGGTTCGTCGCGGGCGACGCGATCGACCGCCTCCACCATCCCCTCAAGGCTCCCGAACCTCCCGACGCGCCGGCCCTCGTGCCGTGGCACGATCCCGCCCCGGCGGTCGTGGAAGCGGTGCGGGCCGCCGCCGAGGCGTCGCAGGTCGAGAAGGTCTGGCTGGCCTCGGGGTCGATCGTCCTAACGCGGCCCCATCCCGATCCCGCCTTCGAGGCGGGCCTCCTCGCGCGCGACGTGCGGATGCGCTCGTACGCCGCCGCTCCGGAGAAGGAGCCCTTCTGGCCGCCCGTGTTCGAGCGCGCGGTCGCGGACCGCGCGCGCTTCCGCCTCGGAGCCCTTTCCCAACCCCTTGAGAAGGCCCTCTTGGACGATCTGCGGTCCCACGCCCGCATCCACCGTCTGGAAGAGCTGTGGGCCTTTCAGGCGTCGATCGGCGGCGGGGAACCGACCCTCGCGCTCGCCTACGCGCCCCACCCGCACGACGCCTTCGCCCGCGACTTCGACGCCCTGCACACCCGCCACGGTCTGGGCGACGACGCGGTTCCGCTCCTGCCGGCGGAAGAGCTGCGCGACGCCCTTCCCCGCATGGGAACGCGGATCGTCTAGCCGAAAGACGCGGACGAAAAAGCGCCCCGGCCCACCCTTGAAGGGTGGGCCGGGGCGCGTTCGATACGCCGACCCTTAGGGCTGGCTGGAGACGACGCGGCCCGTGTAGGACATCTGAGCCTGGTCGATCGTCGTGACCGAACTCACCCGGTTCATCAGACGGGTGGGGACGTACGAGCGAAGCATGATCTTCACCTCGCCGGCGTCCATGTAGCCGAGGATCTTCGAGCGGTCCATCTTGAGGGTGATGCCCGAGGTCGCGGATCCGGCGCGCGTGGTGTAGAGCGCCCACTTGGACGTGGCGGGATTCCAGAAGTAGACCTGGAGCACCGCGAGCGGATCGACCTTCGCCGTGAGCTTGAGGGTCGCGGTCCGGATCGAATCCGTGGACATCGCGGTGGGAGCCGCGAAGGTGGCGGTCATCGAGCCGACCATGCCGATGCTGGTCCGCTTGACGCCCTGGATCGTGGCGGAGATGCCGTCGCCGGTGGCGAGGGTCGTCGAGTCGCCGCCGGAAAGCGTTCCGTCCATGGCGAGGATGTTGTAGGTGGCAGGCGTGTCCGAGAGCGGAAGCGGGGTGGCGAGGACCGCGCGGTAGGCGTTCACCCGTCCCTTGGCGATCCAACCGCCCGAGATGGCGTCGCAGCTGCCTTCGATGATCGCGCGCACCTCGTCGTTGGTCAGGGCTCCGGGACCGGCGGCGCCGATCACGAGGGCGGCGACGCCCGCGACGTTCGGCGAGGCCATGGAGGTGCCGTCGTAGTTCTGGTACGAGTTGCCGGTCACCGTGCTCAGAATGCCCGAACCGGGAGCGGCGACGTCGACCCAGTCGGCGCCGTAGTTGCTGAAGCCCGACTTCGCGTCGTTCTGGTCCGAGGAGCCGACGCAGATCACGTCCTCGTAGGCGCCGGGGTAGTGCAGCCCCGACACGTTGTCGTTACCCGCCGCCGCGACCAGCAAGACGTTCTTCGAGTGCGCGTAGGCGATGGCATCCCGGACCGCCGGGCTGTCGTAGGTTCCGCCAAGGCTCATGTTCGCAACGTGCGCGCCCCGGTCGGCGGCGAAGACGAGTCCCTGGGCGAGCCAGTCCCACGATCCGCCACCGTCGGCTCCAAAGACCTGGATAGGCAGGATCGAGGCGTTGTAGGCCACGCCCGCGATACCGACGCCGTTGTTCGTGCTCGCGGCCGCGATGCCCGCGACGTGGGTGCCGTGACTCTCCGACGGACTCCGGTTGATGGTGTCCGTATCGTTCTCACTGAAGTCGTAACCCGGTAGAACGCGACCCTGGAGGTCGGGGTGGCGCGAGTCCACGCCATCGTCGATGATCGCGACGATCACGTCGCGGTCGGCCTTGGCGACGTCCCAGGCCTCGTTGACCTGCATCCGGGCCAGGGAGTACTGCTGGGTGCGAAGCGGATCGTTCGTGGTCTCGAACTTCACCAGCTTGCCGTTCGGCTCGAGGCTGATGAAAACGCTTGGTTTCTTCAGGCTGTTTGCGGCGGTTTGAACGGTCATGCCGGACTTCAGCTTGATCTTCTCCCACCCGATCTGCGGGATCGTCGAGACGACGATCGCTCCGATGCGCTTGTAGGCGGCGTTCGCGGCGGCGCGCTGGCCGGGCTTGACCTTGACGAGAAGCTGGCCGGAGAGGAATTCGACCGGCTGGGCGGCGGAGGCGGCGCCGGCGAGGGCGGCGACGAGGGCGAGGAGAGAAACGCGTAGGCGCATGGCTTCGATGCCGCACTCTTCGACGGCGTCTTAAGAATATCAAAGTTTAAGGGAGAATGCTAGGAACCTCTTAAAAGATCGCAAGAACGCCTACTTTCGTACTTCGTCAGCCGCTCGAACTGTTCGTACCGAGCATCGACGCCAAGGTGCTGGACTGGGACTTGAGCTTCGCGAGGGCGTCCTCCATGGCCGCGAAGCGGGCCTTCAGTTGGGCGGTCTTCGACGTGATCCGATCGGAGATGGTCGTCATGTCCTTGTCGAGGCTGTCGATCTGGGTCTGGAGCCCCTTGTCGACGGTACTGAGGGAGCCCTTCGTCGCGTCCGTAAAGCCGGAGACCAGGTCCATCATAAGGCTGGCCGCGCCGCGCGAATAGCCGATCGTGCCGACCGATCCCGTCGCGCTCCCCGTCACCTGGACCTGGAGCCCGTCGGTCTTCGCGTTGCCGACCTTGCCGGTCAGGAACTGGCCGCTGCCGTTCGCCGCCTCGCCGTTGATCGTCCCCGCGACGTCGAGCCCCGCCGCCGCCGTGCCTTCGCCGCCCACCCCGACGCCGCTGTTGCTTCCGGACGACGCGAAGTTCGAGGCGAGGGTGAAGTTCCCGGCCGTGCCGTACTTCTTCGCGTCGATCCGGAGCTTCCCGTTTTCGACGCTCGCGCCGACGAGCTCCTTCAGGCGGCTGTCGCCGTTGATCTTCGCGACCGTGGCGTTGAGGTCGCTGTCCGCCGCGAAGTCGATGGCGATGCCGGAGGCGCCGAAGCCGGTTCCCCGGAAGGTGAGGGTCTCGGCGATCGTGCGCGCGCCCGTTTGGGCGGTCCCCGCGACGAGCGAGCCGCGGGTGGCCGCCTGGGTGACGTCCACCCCGTAGCCGGCGGCCGAGGATGCCTTGGCGGCGTTCGTGGCGGCGACGTACTTGACGCTTCCCGTGCCTTTGCCCGTGGCCTGGAAAAGGGCGGCGACCCCGTCGGGATCGTCGTTCAGGGCCTTGTCGAACTTCGCGTCGTCGAGCTCGACGTTGCCGTCGGAGTCGAGTCCGAAGCCGATGGCGGCCAGGTTCTTGGTGGTGCCGGTCACGCCCGCCGCGTCGGTGAAGAGAAGGCGGCGAACCGAGTCCTTGGCGTTGCTCGCGACGCTGTCGCCGAACAGGGGGCCGGTGGCGTAGGTCTTCGCGTCGAAGGAGCTGAGCTGCTTGACGCTGGCGAGCATATCGTTCACCGACGAGACGAGGTTGCCGACGTTCGTCTTGATCGCGGCGGTGTCCCGGGTGAGGGTGAGACTCGTCGAGTCGGCCTTCTTGAGGGTGAGGGTGGCCCCCGCGATGACGCTCGTGACGGTGTTGGTCGGAGAGGTCAGGGCGACGCCGTCGAGGGTGAACTCGGCGTCCTGCGCGGGCACCATCTCGTTCCCGGGCGTGGCTCTGAGCAGCCCCAGGCCCTTGAGGAGCCCCCCGCCTTCGCCCAAGGCGCCCGAGGCGACCTTCAGGCTGTACACGGTCGCGCCGTCCTTCGTGCTCGCCTCGACGCTGGCGGAGCCGCCCGCGTCGTTGATCTTGCCCGCGAGGGTATCGAGGGTGTCGGTGGCGGGATCGACGCTCACGGAGGCCCCGTTGACGCTGATGGTCGAGGCGGGGAGACCCGTCGCTCCGAGGAGGCTTTGGAGCGTGTCGCTCTTGGAGGCGAAGGCTTTCGTCGCGTCCTTCTGGGTCGCGCCGCTTCCGATCACGCCGAGGTCGCCGAGCGCGGAGCCGTTAAGATCGGCGAGGGAGAGGGCGCCGTTGGCGCCGGTCGTGCTGGAAGTGAAGGTGAGATAGGCCTTGCCCGTCCCACCGTTCACGACGCTGGCGGTCGCGCCGGCGTTGAGGCCGTTGATCTTCTTGGCGATACTGGTGAGCGAGTCGTCGGCGGTGATGTCGAACGCCTTGCCGTTGATGCTCGCCGTTCCCGCCTTGCCGAGGGCGCTCGTGAGGTCGGCCTGGGGGGCGGTGCCCGCCTTGTTCGCCCGGGCGAGCTTCGTCACGTCGAGGTCGAAGGTGCCGGGGATGGCGTTCGAGGTGGCGGAGATGGTCGCGACGGCGTCCTCTCCGCTCGCGGCCTTGATCGTCGCGAAGGAGTTGGGGGAGTTCAGGGCGCCTGCCGCGCGCGACACGGCGGTCAGGCCGCTCTTGACCGTCGCGTAGGCGGTCTGCCGCAGCTTGAGGCTGTTCTGCTTGGTCTGCAGGGCCGACTTGCGCGTGGTCTCGGCCTGCGTCATCGCGGACACGACGGAGTCGGTGTCGATCCCCGAACTCAGACCGCTAAAGGAGATGCCGGATGCCATAGTTTCCCTGAGGTCCATCTTCGGTCCTCGAAAGGCGATTCCGCACCTTCCGTGGCCTTTTGCCCGTTCGAATTGCCGGAAAGAGCGCGATGGCGGCGCTGGACGGCGGTCTTCGGGAGCGCACCCCTACGCCCGTGCGGGTCGCGGGATCGCTCGACGACGCCCGAAAAGGTCGGGCTCGGAGACGAGGCTTAGGAGTTCGACGTGTCGGCGAGTCTCGCCGGACGGTTGCCCGTCTCGCGAGCCGGGTCGCGAGACGGAGAAGGAGCCTTGAACGGAAGGGCTCAGCCGATCCGGTCGGCGATCGAGCGGCGGATCATCGCCTCGACGATCTCGGCGCCGCTGGGATTGTAGGTGCCGTTCTCGATCCGGGCCTGAAGCTCGGCGATCCGGTCCTCACGGTCGGGCATCTCGTTGATGTTGGCGGTGACGTCGCGGACGAGCTGGGCGTCCTCGGCGTGGCGGATGGTCTCGCCGACGAGGTTGATCTGCTGGGCCAGGGAGCCCATCTCGAGAATCTTCTTCACTTGGTTGTCGGAAATCTGCATGTTCGTGTGCTCCTTTCCGACAGGCAACGCGGCTTTCTCGTTTCCGAGACCCCTACGCTTTGCGTGATCGGAGTCGCCTCCGTCGTGCCGTTTACTGTCGCTGACTGCTTGCGGGCTTTCGGCCCCGTGATTGATATATTGGACGCCGGCGCAAGGATCGTTAGGGTGGAAGGGAGAAATTTCCGAGGTTTTCCTGAAAAGAGCTTTTTCCGCGATCGAAGGCGCTTTCGGGTAAATCTTCGTCTACTCTCCGCACGTCCGGCGCCGGAGCTCGTAGTACCTCTTTGCCCCCCTCTCCCATGGCCGATCTATTAGAGTCCACCCGTGCGTCCTTGCCCGAAGCCGAGCGTTTCGAGAGCGAGGGCGATCTGCGCCGCGACAACGCGCTGGGCGCGTCTCGCCTGCGCGTCACGGACCGCGCGGCCTACCGCTACGAGGAAGGGAAGGTCGTCGAGACCTTCGCCCTCGAAGACCTGACGAATCCCCGCGTCGAGGATCTGGTCGACGCCAGCGCCCTCGTCGTCGACTACCGCGGTACGCCGGTCGAGCTGCTCCGCACCACCAGCAAACGATCCCTCCAGGTGGCGGGCGCGGAGAAGCGGCTCGACGCCCTTCTCAAGGGCGAGCCGATGCCCGAGTTGGAGGACACGATCCGCCTCTGTCCCAAGTGCGGGCGGCCCCTCCCGGAGAACTCGGACGTCTGCGAGGCGTGCCTCGATCGCGGCAAGACCCTGCGGCGGCTGTTCGCCTACGCCGCCCCGTTCAAGACGCGTCTCTGGCTGAACCTCGTCTTCACGCTCGCGGGCACCCTCGCCACCTTGGCGCCGCCGAAGATCACCCAGCTCATCATCGACCGCGCGCTGCCCCAGGGCCAAGGGGCTCTTCTGCTCCCGCTCGTCGGCGCGCTCGTGGGGGTGCTCGTCCTGAACGCCGTCCTCACCGTCGCCCGGGGCCGCAACGTCGCCTGGCTGGGCCGTGAGATCACCGTCGCGATCCAGCACAGCCTGTTCGAGAAGCTCCAGGCCCTCTCGCTCAGCTTCTACGACAAGCGCAACGTCGGCTCGATCATGTCGCGCATGACGAACGACACGAACCAGCTCTACGACGTGCTCATCGACGGCTTCCCGGTCGTCCTGAACATGATCGCGGTGCTGATCGGCGTGCCGATCGTGATGATCGCCACGAACGCCCCGGTCGCGTTCTGGGCCCTGATCCCGATCCCGTTCATCATGTTCGCGGTCAACCGCTTCCGAAAGCGGATGCACCGGGTCTGGTCGCGCAGCCATCACCAGCGCTCGCGCCTGAGCGGCGCCCTGAGCGGCATCCTCCAGGGCGAGCGGGTCGTCAAGGCGTTCCACGGCGAGTCGCGCGAGGTCAGCCGCTTCAACCGGCGCATCTCCGACCTCGCGAACACGAGCTTCGACGCGGAACACTCCTGGGTCAGCTTCTTCCCCCTCCTCATCCTCGCGATGGGCCTGGGCGGCGCGCTCGTCTGGTACACCGGCGGCCTCGGCGTCCTGCGGGGCATCATGACCGTCGGGCAGCTCACTATGTTCGTGGCCTACGTCGCGATGCTGCAGCAGCCGATGATGATGCTCCAGCGCGTGTTCGACTGGTCGACCCGCGCCCTCACCGCCGCCGAACGTGTTTTCGAGATCCTCGACACGCCGGTCGACATCGAGGACGCCGCCGACGCGGTGCCGATGCCGAACATCGAGGGCGCGGTCGCGTTCCGCGACGTCCACTTCGGCTACGAGCGGGCGCGCGAGGTGCTCCACGGCGTCGATCTCGAGGTGAAGCCGGGCGAGATGATCGGCCTCGTCGGCCACTCCGGCGCGGGCAAGTCGACCCTCATCAACCTCCTGATGCGCTTCTACGACCCCACCCAAGGCTCCATCGAGATGGACGGGGTCGACCTGAAGCGGATCAAGATCGAGGACTTCCGCCGCCAGGTGGGCGTCGTCCTCCAGGAGAGCTACCTGTTCCCCGGCTCGATCCGCGACAATATCGCCTACGGACGCCCTGACGCCTCGCTCGAAGAGGTCATGCAGGCGGCCCAGGCGGCGAACGCCCACCCCTTCATCGTCAACTTCCCCGACGGCTACGACACCTACGTGGGCGAGCGCGGCCAGCGCCTCTCCGGCGGCGAGCGCCAGCGCATCGCCATCGCGCGCGCTATCCTGCACAACCCGAAGGTCCTGATCCTCGACGAGGCGACCGCCTCCGTGGACACGGAGACGGAGCGGATGATCCAGGAGGCGATCGAGACGCTCGTCGAAGGCCGCACCGTGTTCGCCATCGCCCACCGCCTCTCCACCCTGCGCAACGCCGACCGCCTCGTCGTCATCGACGCGGGCAAGGTCGCGGAGATCGGCACCCACGAGGAGCTGATGGCGAAGGACGGCGGCATCTTCCGCAAGCTCGTCGAGATGCAGACCGAGACGAACAAGATCCGCGAGAACTACATCGAAGAGGAGTAGAGGGGCGGCGCGGGCTTCTGGTAGTTCGTCTCCTGGATACTCGTTCCGCTCGTTGGGGTCGCGTCCGCTTTCGCCGGAGTGCGAGTCTTCCGTGAAGCGTACGGCGAGCCTGCCCTTGAGGGCAGGCTTCTCTTCCACGACGAGGCGGTGAAAGCCAACACCCCCACCCGCACCTGGAGCGCGACCTACGCCGTTTGGATCACGGGACGGGAGATCGTCCTCCGGATCCCCCGGCGAGCCGAGTCTTCGATGTACGCAAGCCGCACGATCCGTATTCCGGTCGAAAACGTCGCTTACGTCCAAAGCCTCCCCGACGGGAAGGTCCGTCTAGGACTCACCGGCGGCGAGGGACGGTCCTGGGACCTTGCTCCGTCGTCTCAGGCGAGGCTTCTCCAAACGCTCCAGGCACTGGGGGCGGGAAGCGGCGCCTCGACGCTTTGATCGCCCGAACGAAGGGGCTCGCGCGCCACAATCCCTTATGGACGCCTTCCGCGCCCGCGCCGAAGCCCTCGACGCCGCCGATCCGCTGGCCGCCTTCCGGGAGCGGTTCGTCACCGACGACCTCCTGTACCTGGACGGCAACTCGCTTGGACGGCTGCCTAAGGCGACCGCCGAGCGGATGCGAACGGTCGTGGAAGGGGAGTGGGGAAGGGGACTGATCCGAAGCTGGGGCGAGGGCTGGCTTTCGCTTCCGCAACGGGTCGGAGCGAAGATCGCGCGGCTGGTCGGAGCGGGGGAAGACGAGGTCGTGGCCTGCGACTCGACGAGCGTGAACTTTTTCAAGCTCGCCCACGCCGCCCTGGCCGCGACCGACCGGCGGGTGGTCGTCACGAACGCGGCCAACTTCCCGTCCGATCTCTACCTGCTTCAGGGGATGGGGGTGGAAGTGCGCGTGGTGGACTCCGAGGCCGACGCGGCGATCGCGTCGGCCCTGACCGACGAGGTAGCTCTGCTCACGCTCTCGCACGTCGAGTTCAAGTCCGGTCTGCGGCACGACCTGGGCTTCCTGACGGAGCGCGCCCAAGCGGTCGGCGCGCGGGTCCTGTGGGACCTCTCGCACTCCGTCGGGGCCGTCCCCATCGACCTGGGCAAGGCCGATCTCGCGGTGGGCTGCGCCTACAAGTACCTGAACGGCGGGCCGGGAGCCCCCGCGTTCCTCGTCGTCCGGCGCGACCTTCAGGAAACCCTGCGAAGCCCGATCCAAGGCTGGTTCGGACAACGGAGCGCGTTCGAGTTCGGGCTCGACTACGCCCCCGCCCCGGGGATCGACCGCTTTCTCGCCGGAACGCCGCCGATCCTCGCCCTCTCGGCGGTCGAGCCGGGCGTCGACCTGCTTCTGGAGGCGGGCATGGAACGCGTCGGGGCTAAAGCGGCGGCGCAGACCGCGTTCCTGATGGAGATCGCCGACGCGATGGGACTGGAGGTCGCGACGCCTCGCGACCCGGATCGGCGCGGCTCGCACGTCGCCCTGCGGCACCCCGCCGCTTGGCCCTTGGCCCAGGCCCTCGTCGCGGAGGAGGGCGTGATTCCCGATTTCCGGACGCCCGACGTGCTGCGGCTTGGCGTCGCGCCGCTCTACACGCGCTATGCAGACCTCGTGGAAGCGATGGCGCGCCTTGGAGTGATTCTTGAAAGCGGGTCGTATCGGAACTACAACACCGGAATCGAAGGCGTGACCTGACGCCCCGTTCGCCGCAAGGACTACGCCCTTCGGCGGCGCAGGAGGGCGAGGGCGCCGAGACCGAGAGCGGCCACGCTCGCGGGTTCCGGGACGGGCGCGACGGAGCCCAGGGCCTGAACGGAGCCGATCTGCACCCGGCCTCCGACGGCCACGTCGACCCAGAGGCTCATCGTGGTCAGGCGGCCTAGATCGAGATCCTCCGCGAGGTGGCTCGGAAGATCGAAGCTCAACGCCGAGAATCCCCTCTGGGAGGAGCTCGTGAGGGGGCGGAAGGTCACGTTGGTGTTCGCGTCGCCCAACGTCAGCCCGAAAGCGGTCTCGCCGGTCGAGGTGAAATCGATCTGGAGCGCAGAGACGTTGCGAAGGTCCAAGGCGGCGAAACGATAGTCGATCTGGCCCCATCCGTCGACCCCGGCGTCGCTACGGAACGTGTAGAGGCCGCCGGAGACGCTCGACCAGGCTTGGTTCGTCTTCGGTGCGGCGTTGTTCTGGATCGTCGTCGTCAGCGAACGCAGGGTTCCGCCGCCCAGAGAGACCATCGGACCCGTGACGCTGCCGCTGGCGGCGCTGACGTTCGAGGAGGCGACGGAGAAATCTTCGAAGAAGGTCGTGGCCGATGAAAGGGTTGCGGAAAGCGCAAGGAAGAGCAGGAGGGGGAGTTTGTTCACGGGACCTTCGGCGGCGTGTTTTACCAACGCCGCCAGGAAGAGTTATCGGGCCCGCGAAATTTCGTCCGTAGTGTCTTGCGCAGTATTTAGAAAGCGTTCAGCTCATTCAAGGCGCTTTTGCCGGCTCGTCGGTAAAAGCGCCTTGGGAAGTCTCCCGCGCGAGCGTCGAGGCTCAGACCGCGCGGCCGACCCAGCGGACGCCGTTAAGGATCACCCGCTTGACGTTCGCGTCGTAGTACGTCGGATACGTCTCGTGGCCGGGACGGAAGTAGAAGACGCGGCCCTTGCCGTCGCCCTGGTTGGCCGCGTTGCCGCCGCCGCTGGTGAACTCGGGATCGATGCCTTCGCCCACCGTCCAGACGAGCCCGGTCGGGAAGGTGGCGCCGTCCACGCTGAAGCGGCTCTGGAAGACGACCTCCAGGGGCGGCGGCACGTCGAACGGCGCGCCGTACATCTCCTCGTTGGGCAGCGTGAAGTCCTCGACCCCCTGGGCGATCGGATGCCAGGGGGCGCAGACGCGGATCGACTCGCTGTCGTCGGCCTCCCGCCAGCCGCCCTTGAGGTGGCCGGTCGCGCCGAGGACGGCCTTGAACGTCTTCGAGTAGTGGCCCGAGTGGAGGCAGACGAAGCCCAGGCCGCGCTCGTGGACGTGCTTCTTGACCCGCTCCGCGAGCGCGTCCTCGACCTCGCCGTGGCGCGCGTGGCCCCACCAGACCAGGACGTCGGCGGCCTCCAGCAGGCTCTCGGGAACGCCCTGCTCCGCCTCGTCCAGGTGGACGGCGGTGACGGTCAGCTCGCCCTCGCCCGCCAGCTCGCGCAGGCCGTCGGCGATGGCGCCGCGCAGGTTCTCGGGGTACAGCTCCTTCGGGGCGTGGCGGGGGTTCTCGTCCCAGACGAGGACGTTCAGCGGGCGGGGGGCGGCCATGCGGCAAGGGTACCTTCCGGGGCCGCTTCCCCTTCGGTCGCGCTCTAGGCTATCCTTGCGGGGACGATGCTGTTCCCCTTCTTCCTTCAGCAATCCGGCGACGTCGCCCTCGGTAGCCTCGATCTGGGAGCCGTCGAGCAGGAGTGGTCCAGCGCCCAGCGCGACCGGTCGGTCGGCGGCAAGCCGCTCACGATCGCGGGCAAGACGTACGCGACGGGCGTCGGGACGCACGCCAACAGCACGCTCGACCTGACCGTCGCGGGCAACGCCCTGCGCTTCCGGGCCACCGTGGGCGTGGACGACGAGGCCACGGACCGTGCGAGCGTCCGGTTCCTGGTCTACGCCGACGGCAAGGTGAGGTTCGACTCGGGCACGATGCGCCGGGGCCAGGCGAAGCCGGTGGACGTCGACCTGACGGGCGCGAAGAGCCTGCGGTTCGTGGTGACCGACGCGGGCGACGGCATCGACAACGACCACGCCGACTGGGCGGAGGCCTCCCTCACCCTGAAGGACGCCGCGAAGCGGCCCGTGACGAACGTCGCCGCCCGAGAGGCGACGATGGACATCGCCCCGGTCGAGACGGTGCGGACCCAGATCCATGGGCCGCGCGCCATCGGTGGCACCCCGGGACGCGAGTTCCTGTTCCGGCTTCCCGCCACCGGGCAGGGGACGCTGAAGTACACCTACCGGAACCTGCCGGCCACCATCCGCCCCACGGGCGACGGGCGCGTCCTGCGCGGAACCGTGCCCCCCGAGGGGCGGCACGCCTTCACCGCCATCGTGACCGGACCCAAGGGAACGGACCGCCGCGACATCACCATCGTGAGCGGCGTCCACAAGCTCGCGCAGACGCCCCCGATGGGCTGGAACTCCTGGAACGTGTGGGGCACCTCCGTCACGGCGGACAAGGTGCGCGCCTCCGCCGACGCGTTCGTGCGGCTCGGCCTCGCGGACTACGGCTACGGCTACATCAACATCGACGACGCCTGGGAGGCGGGCCGCGACGCGAACGGCGAGATCCAGACGAACGAGAAGTTCGGGGACATGGCGCCCCTCACCAACTACGTCCATGGCCTCGGACTCAAGGTCGGCATCTACTCCTCGCCCGGACCCCAGACCTGCGGCGGCTACACCGGCTCCTGGCAGCACGAGGCGCAGGACGCGAAAACCTGGGCGAAGTGGGGCATCGACTACCTCAAGCACGACTGGTGCTCCTACGGCCAGATCTCGCGCGGCGACACCCTCCTGGAGCTGAAGAAGCCCTACCTCGTGATGCGCGAGGGGCTGGACGCCTGCGGGCGCGACATCGTCTACTCCCTCTGCCAGTACGGCATGGGCGACGTCTGGGGCTGGGGCGAGTCGGTGGGCGGCGACCTGTGGCGCACCACGGGCGACATCACCGACACCTGGGCCTCGATGTCGAGCATCGGCTTCGCGCACTCCGACCGCGGCTACCGCATCGGCCCCAGCGCGTGGAACGACCCCGACATGCTCGTGGTCGGACGCCTGGGCTGGGGCTCCAGTCCGCGCCCGAACCGCCTGGGCGGCAACGAGCAGATCACCCACATCACCCTCTGGTCGATGCTCGCCGCCCCGCTCCTGATCGGGTGCGACATGACCCAGATGGACGACTTCACCAAGCGGCTCCTGATGAACCACGACGTGATCGAGGTGGACCAGGACACCCTGGGCAAGCCCGCCACGCGCGTTCGCCAGGACGGCACGACGGAGGTCTGGGCGCGGCCCCTCGCGGACGGCTCGACGGCGGTCGCCCTCTTCAACCGGGGCTCGGTCCGTACGAAGGTGGCCGTGCGCTGGACGCGCGACCTGAAGATGGCCGGGGGCGCGTCGGTGCGCGACCTCTGGCGGCGGCGCGACCTCGGCCGCATGGCCGACGGCTACGCGGTCGAGGTTCCCGCGCACGGGGCGATGCTCGTCAAGGTCAAGGGAGCATAGGGGAAGCGGGCCCAAGAAGGCCCGACTTCCCAAATCCCCGACGCTCTAGGTAACCTCACCTCCATGTCTCAGACCCTCCAGAACCCTGATATCTCCGGCGGTAGAACCGGGGAAGGGCGGTGGATGACGACCATCTTCAACAACGAGGAGAACTCGATGGAAGAGGTGATCTGGATTCTGATGCGGGCCACCGACTGCGACCGCGAGGAAGCCGAGATCGAGATGTGGGAGGCGCATACCTACGGGAAGGCGCCCGTCCACTTCGCGACCAAGGCCGAGTGCGAGCGGGCGGCGGACGTCATCGCGACGATCGGCATCGAGACGGAGGTCGCCCCGGAGTGGGACGACTGACCGCCCTGCCGGCCAACGCCTTGGAGACTGCCGCCGCCCCGGAGATCTTCGACCGGCCCGACGTCGGCGACACGCAGGGCGGCGGCGGGTGGGTCGTGACCGTCTACGACAACGAGCACAACACCGTCGACCAGGTGATCGACATCCTGATCGTCGCCACGGAATGCCCCATGGAGGAGGCCGAGATGGAGACCTGGGAAATCCACAACCTCGGCCGCTCCGTCGTCCACCACGGCGGCAAAGGCGAGTGCGAGCGGGCGGCGAAGGTGATCCGCACCATCGGCATCCGCGCGACCGTCACGGAAGAGTAGAGATGATCCTGATCGCCGCCCTCGCGCCGCCGACGCCCGTCACCCTCGGCGGAAGCGCGGTCTCGGAAGCCTCCGGGCTCGTCGTCTCCGCAGCCCAGAAAGACCTCCTCTGGACCCACACGACAGCGGGGACGGGGCGTACCTCTACGCCTTCGACTTCCAAGGCAAGCCGAAGGCGACCGTGCTGGTCCGCAACGCCCACGCCCACGACTGGGAAGACCTCGCCTCCGGCCCGTTCCCCGGAAGGCCCGGAACGTGGCTCTACGCGTCCGACACCGGCGACAACCGCGGCGTGCGCCCCGAGGTGTGCGTCGATGCGATCCCCGAACCCAAGGTGATGGCGCCCAAGGCGACGGGACGGTCGAGCCGGGCCAAGCCCCTCCTCTCGGAAGAGGCGGTCGTGTTGCGAGCCCGGTACCCGGACGGAAGGTCGCACAACGCGGAGTGCCTGCTCTGCGATCTGCGCGACGGGCGGCTCACCGTCGTGACGAAGGAACCGAGCGGCCTGAGCGGGGTCTACCGCTTTCCCTCGCCCTACGTCGATCCCTACCGGGGCGCGAACGTGCTGGAGAAGGTGGTGGAGTTCCGCGTGCCGGGCACGTCGCCGCTTGTGACCGGCGGCTCCTTCCGCCCCGACGGCGGCGCGGTCGCCCTCGTGACCTACACCCACGTCGTCGAGCTGAAAGGCCTCGACTTCTGGACCGCGACCCTCTTCGTGCGGCCCCAGCCGGGACTGAAGCGGCTCGAGGCGGTGGCGTACGCGCGGGACGGCCGTTCGCTGTGGCTCACGAGCGAGGGCGAACGTGCCCTCGTGGTACGCCTCGGCGCCCTAGCGCCCTAGGATGCCCACCGCCGCTCCCGCGAGGATCACGAGGAACACCGGCGCCCGTCCGTGCAGCCCCAGCAGCAGGGCGCCCAGCGCGATCCCGAGGGGAATCGCCCGCAGCCCCTCGCTCCGCACCAGGAGCAGCATCGTGCCCGACGAGACCCCCGCGACCGTCACCCCGAGCCCCCAGACGAGCCCCTCGACCGCCGGGTGCTCGTCGGCGTGGCGGTACAGGGCGGCGACGCCCAGCGTGAGGAGCGGCGGCAGGGAGACGGCCAGGAAGGCGGCGAACGCCCCGAGCCATCCCCCGAGCGCGTAGCCCAGGGCGACCACCCACAAGCCCGTCGGACCGGGAGAAAGCTGGCCGATCGCGAGGGCGGAGGAGAACTGCCGCTCCGTGGCGAGGCCCCCGACGACGAGGTCGGCGTGGACGATCGGAGCGTTGCCCATGCCGCCCGAAGAGAGCAGGGACGACTTGAAGACGGTCCAGAAGAGGCCGAGCGGGCTCACCGGGTCGCCCATCCCACCGCCGCCCCGACCGCCGCCCCGCCCACGAGCAGGCCGACCGGCGGCAGGCCCAAGAGCAACCCTGCAAGGCCCAGCGCCGGCAGGACGACGGCGGTCGCTCGCGCCAGATTCCCCTTTCGCCAGCCCTGGCGTACGAGCGGGCGCCCGGTGCGGTACACCGAGGCGAGCCCCAAGCCCGCCGTGGCGGGCACGACGCCGCGCATCGCCGCCCCCACGGTCGGGTGGCTGCGCAGGGCCGCGAAGCCCGCCGCCATCGCGGCGGTGATCGCCGCGCTCGGCAGGACCATCCCCAGCATCGCCGCCGCGACCCCGCGCGCCCCACCCAGGTTTCGGCCCACGATCGCGGCCATTCCGAGAAGGTTGATGCCCGGCGCGGCTTGGCAGAGAGCCCAGTCGCGCGAGAACTCGTCCTCCGTCATCCACCCCTGCCGGTCGACGATCTCTCGCCGCAGGCTCTCCAGGGCGACCGCCCCACCGCCGAAGGCGACGCCGCCCGACTTAAGCCAGGCGACGAAGATCTCGAAGGTGGAAGGCCTCGTCTCGGACGCCTCGCGGATCGTCTCCGCGGTCGGCTCTTCGGCGTCCTCGACGTTCATCCCTCTATCCTACGCGGTGCTTCGTCAGGGCCGCCTCCAGGTTCGGAAGGCTGTCGGGCGTTCCTTGCGCCGCCTTCTCGCGCAGCTCGGCGACGATCGCCTCGCGGTGGTCGGTGCCCTTCTCCAAGGCCTCGGCGTAGCTCTCCGCGAGCTTCGGCTTGAGCTCGGCGGGCATGAAGGGCTGAAGGGGGTCGACGTCCGCCTGCACGAGGGCGGGCCCCGCGTGCGCGAACGCCCGTCCGACCACGGCGTCGACGTCCTCCGGTCCCTTCGCCCGGAAGCCCGCGAGGCCGCACGCCTCCGCCACCTTGGGGAAGTCGATGGGCGAGAGCCCGATCTCGAACTCGGGGTTGCCCTCGTTCATCAGCTGCTCCCAACGGATCTGGTTCAGGGCGTTGTTGCTCGCCACCACGACCTTGACGTTGAGGCGGTAACGGGCGAGCGTCGCGAGATCGCCCAGCGACTGCGCGAGGCCGCCGTCCCCCACGAACGCCACGACCTGCCGCTCCGGGAAGGCGAACGCCGCCCCGATCGCGTAGGGAACCGCGCACCCCATGCTGGCGAGAAGCCCCGACCCGGCGATGCGCCGCCGTCCGTTCGCCTCGATCCCCTTCGCCATGAACGACGTGTTCTGGCCCGAGTCGCCGCACACGATCGCGTCCTCCGTCAGATGGCGGTCGACCGCCTTGGCGAGCGCCTCGCCCTTGAGGGGACCGTCGGGAAGGGCGACGGTCCGCGCCTTTTCGGCCTTCCCTCGCGCGACTTCCGCCTGCGCCGTCGTGAGGAAGTCGCGGTCCGTCTTCGTTTCGAGAAGCGGAAGGAGGGCCTCGAGCGTCTCCCGCGAACCGCCCCAGAGGGCGACGTCGACGGGGTGGCGCAAGCCCAGCCGGTCCCCTGCGAGATCGATCTGGACCGACCGCTTGCCCTGGGGCTCGGGCAGGTAGGCGATGAAGGGGAACGACGTCCCGACCATCAGGACGGTGTCGCACTCCTTGAACGCCCGCACCGTCGCCGTCGTCTCCCAGAGGCCCATCGTCCCGGTCAGGTGCGGGTCGTCGGCGGGCACGACGTCCTTGCCCCCGTACGGGGTCGTGATCGTCGCCCCCAGCCGCTCCGCCACCCGTCGCAGCTCTTCGTAGGCGCCGCGCGTGCCCGCCCCCGCGATGATCGCGACCTTGGAGCCCGCGTTCAGCACGTCCGCCGCCGCCCGCAGGTCGGCCTCCGTCGGCAGGACGCGCGGCGTCCGCAGGTCGTGCGAGGTATGGCCGGGCCTTCCCATCGGGCTGAGCTTGTCCGCGTCGACCGGCTGGCTCTGCAGATCGTTCGGAAAGCCCAGGTGCGCCACGCCGCGCCGCGTGAGGGCGTGGCGCACCGCCACGTCGACGATCGAGTCGATGTGGGCCGCGCCCATCACCCGCTCGCTGTACACCGCGAGGTCCTTGAAGAGGGCGGGCGTGTCCACGTCCTGCTGGTAGGCGGTCCCGAGAAGGTCGTGGAACTGCATCCCGGTGAGGGCGAGCACCGGGACGCCGTCCATCTTCGCGTCGTACAGCCCGGTGATCAGGTTGGTCGCGCCGGGGCCGCTCGTCGCGAGGCACACCCCGAGCCGCCCGCTGAACTTCGCGTACCCCACCGCCGCGAACGCCGCCGCCGCCTCGTGCCGGACGCCGACGAACCGGATCCGGTCCCTGCGCTCGCGCAGGGCCTCCATGATCCCGTTGTTGCCGTCGCCGGGCAGGCCGAACACGGTGTCCACCCCCCAGGCGATCAGCTTGTCGAGGAGGAGTCCGGCGGCGGTAAGGGACATGGCAGGTTTGCGACCGCCCCGGAGGGGTATGGGTTCGGTCCGCATCTACCGACCCACCAAGGACCGGGGATGGAGAGCGGCGGTACGAGCGCCGGTCGCGCCCCCGTATCGCGGGCGATGCCTCACAATAGGCGCGATGCGGATCCTTCTCACCGGCGCGGGCGGCAACATCGGTCGCGGACTCGTCCCTCGGCTTTTCGACGCGGGCCACGACCTCGTCCTCTCCGATCTCGTGCGTCCCGAGGGACTCCCCGACGTGCCCTTCCACCAACTCGACGTGCAGGACGGCTTCGGTCTCGACAAGGCCGCCGAAGGCTGCGACCTCATCCTCCACACCCCGGCTTGGCACGGCATCCACTGGAACGCGCGAACCGAGATCGACTTCTGGCGACTGAACGTCCAAGGCACGTTCTGGGCCTTTCAGGCCGCCCTCGCGAACGACGTCAAGCGGTTCGTGTTCCTCTCCTCGCAGGCGTGGCACGGCCACTACGACAAGTACGGCTTCACCAAGCGGGTCGGCGAGGAGCTTTGCGAGTACCACCGCCATGCCCACGGCGTCGCCTACGTCGCCGTCCGCCCCGCCGACCTGACCCCCTGGGGCACGGACTGGCCGCGCCGTTACGGCGCCCGCCTCCTGTACGGCGGCGTGGACCGGGAGGACGTCCTCGACTCCATCCTCCTTTCCGTGGCCTACCTGGAGCGGGGCGAGGGCGGCGTGGTCCTGGACGCCGTGCGCCCGAACGCCTTCACCGCGGACGACCTCGAAGGCTGGGAGGCCGACCCGCTCGGCTCGTGCGAACGGATCTTCCCCGGCAGCCGCGAGGTCGTGGAGCGCTACGGCCTCGACGTCGCGCGCCGACCGGGCCTAAGCTCGAACGCGGGCTGGGCGGAGGTCGGCTACGCCCCGACGCGCCACTTCGGCACGTTTATCGAAGAGATCCGTGGCATGGACGAGGCGGAAGCCCGCGCCCTCGTCTGCCCATACTAGGCGGCGTCTCGTGGATCGGTTCCCCTCTCCCCTCCGGGAGGGTCCGCCGAAGGAGACGACACGAAGATCGTGGCGAAGATTCCTTCGACGTCGTTTCCCAGGTGGAGAGGAGGCCGGAGGTGAGGGGCAGGGGACCTGCGACGGCTTCGGACGATTCGTGACGCACCGTCTGGTCGCGACTCTCCGTGCCTCGGAATCGATCCCGAAAGAGGACATCCGAAGAGGTCCCAGAAGGTGACCGGAGGGGATCGATTCGTAGCGCAGAGCCTAGATCGATAACGACGTCGAGGTCTTCGAGCCTCGTTGAAGCCGAAGGATTCCGATGAGGCAGGGTCCGAAGACGAGCAGGTGCATAAGGACGTCCCCAAGGGGAACGCTCACGTCCTTCAGACTGCCGGCGACGCGCCATGTCTCCAGGACGGCGGGAACGTCGAACGCCATGATGCGAACGAGAGCCCAAGCGCCGAGAGCCGCCAGGATCGCTCACAACGCCGATCTTGCCGCTCGCACCACGGATCAGCTTACGCGTGGACTCGCCTAAGCGTCGCGATACCACCCACGTCGTATCGAAGCGCCCCGATCGAGGCGAGAACGCATGAAGCGGATCGCGTTTGAGATCTCCTGGGACGACCCGTCGAATTCCGATCCTGCTGTTCGACTCTTAGGGTGAAGGCAGGACGACCCACCTGCCGGAAGACCGCTCTGGGAAAGACCATCATGAAGTTCTTGGTTACCGTTCACCTGCCCGACGACTACGACCCGTCCCTTGAGGACGAAGCGGTGGGGCGCGGCATTCACGCGCTCAACGAGGAGATCGAGGCCGCCGGGGCCCTGTTCTTCGCCTGCGGCCTGCACCCGGCGGGCCTCGCGAAGACGGTGCGGACTCAGCCCGGCGGCGGGACGCTCGTCATAGACGGTCCGTACCTGGAGACCAAGGAGCATATCGGCGGCTTCTTGATCCTAGAAGCCGCCGATATGGACGAGGCGCTGGAGTGGGCGCGCAAGGGCGCCATCGTCGGCCGAAGGCCGGTCGAGGTGCGCGGGATCTTCTTTCAGGAGGGATAGCCGCGGCCCCGTCGCGGATGGGGTTCGCACCTTTTCGCTCTCCTAGACCGTTCTCCTTACATATGACCGTCAACACGGGGCTTTCCGGCAACGAGATCTTCTGCCTCGCGAAGAAGGGGCTGGAGGCGGGCGAGCTGGTCATCGGGAACAGCGTCTGGTCGATGGGCTTCGTCGGAACGCTCGGCTCCGGCCTCAAGACCCTGGCGGGCGGCGAGGTCGAGAGCGTGACGAGCATCGTCCACGAGGGGCGCAAGGCGGCCCTCGACCGCATGCAGGCGTGGAGCGACCTGCGCGGCGCCGTCGGGATCTCGGGCGTCGACACCCAGCTCGTGCAGCACGGCGGCAGCATGGAGTTCCTCAGCGTCGGCTCGGCGGTCCACCGCGCGGGCCACGACGCCCCGAGCCTTGAGTTCACCTCCTCCTCGAACGGCCAGGAGCTGTACTGCCAGCTCGACTCGGGATTCACCCCCCGCCACTTCGCCTTCGGCAACGTGGCCTACTCGATCGGTCTGGGCGGCGGGATCGCGGGCGCTTTCCGGGGCCTCGCGCGGGGCGAGATCAAGGAGTACAGCCACGTCTTCAACCACACGCGCCACCTCGCGCTCGAGCGCATCGAGGCCGAGGCCCGATCCCACGGCGCGAACTGCGTCGTCGGCGTCCGCACCTCGATCATCCCCTTCCAAGGGATGCAGGAGATGGTCATGGTCGGCACCTCGTCGCGCCATCCGGGCTACGACGCGAGCTTCGACGAACGACCGGCGACGAGCGACCTGACCTGCGAGGAGACCTGGAACATGGTCCACCTGGGCTACCTGCCGATCCGCCTCGTGCTCGGCTGCTCGATCTACTCCATCGGCTTCGTGGGCGGCCTCGCCGCCGCCTTCAAGTCGCTCGCCCGGGGCGAGATCGACGAGATGACGAAGCTCGTCTACGAGGCGCGCGAGAACGCCCTCCACCACATCGCGGAGGACGCCGCCGCCTGCGGCGCGGACCACGTCGTCGGCATCAAGACCTACGTCTACTCGCTCGGCAGCGGCATCATCGAGTTTCTCGCCATCGGCACCGCGGTCAGAAAGGTCCCCGGCGTCGCCACCCTCTCCGAGTCCCTGCCGCCCCAGGCGGTGATGCAGGACAAGGACACCTTCGTCAACACCGCCGAGACCCTGCGCGGCCAAGACCTCAACGCGGGCAAGAAATCGGGCGCGGGGTAGACGGCCCCTTACGCCGGAGGCGAAGCCTTCGCGAGAGCTTAGCGCCGTCCGAAGGCTTCGCCTGCGACGACGAACGCTTCGCGTTTAGGACGGCTAGATCCCCTTGCCCGGCCGGAACCACCAGTCGCCCCCGAGCATGATCTCCGGCGCGGCGCCGTCCTTGTTCCAGTACGGCAGGATGTAGACGAGCTGGACGCCTCGCCGCCCGTCCTGGACCGTCGTCAGAAGGGGCCCGTCGAGTCGCCACCCGCCCGCCCCGCCCGTCTTGCCGTTGTGGCTCGTCGTTACGTCGCCGCCGGTCTTGAAGGCGTCGCCCATGTTCGCCGTCGTCGCCGAAGCGAACGTTTCCCCCGCGCCCGAGTAGGTTCCGTTCGCCGCGAAGGTCAGATCCCGGTTCGAACCGGCGGCCACCATCGGCGCCCCGCCGCCCGCCATCCCCATCGTCGTCAGGCTCTTGTGCTTCCACGCGCCCAGGAGCTGCGCCTTCGTGGCGACTCGCACCGGGAAGTAGACGTTGTACGAGCCCGAGGCGTTCTGGGGGTCGGCCCAACCCTTGGGATGCTTCACGTAGCTCTCCGTCTTGCCGTTGAAGGTCAGCGACAGACGGTTGCCCGACTGCTTCCAGGTCCCGACGTCGGACTTGCGCGAGTACCGCCGGATCGTCGCCGCGTCGAAGCTCGGTAGCGGATCGTCGGGCATCCCGTCGAACGCGCTCCCGTCCGGGAACATCACGAGCTCGTGGAAGGTGTTCGACACGCTGCTGAACCCGTCGGGCATCGAGTACCGAATGAAGACCCGCGCCCCATTGAGGCTCGACGGCGTGAGGCCGCCCGCCGGAAGGAGGGGCTTCTCCGGACGGTTGGGTCTCCGGGCGGTCGTCGTGCGGGGCGTCGAGCCCGTCGCGCGAACGCTCCGTGATCCCCCGCCGGGAAGGCCGGAGATCATGCCCCGGGCGTCGATGCTGACCGCCGCCGGCGAGGCGCCGAAAAGAGACCGGAAGGTCGACGTCGCCGCTTGGCGCATCGCCTGCGCGTCCGCCGTCTTGCCCGCCTTCTCGAACTGCGTCGCCAGCGCCCCCAGGAGCGTCGGCGTGACCAGCAGCGTCTCGTACATCGACTCCTGCTTGGCGGGAGCGATCGCCCTGAACCGCGCGCTCCAAGCTTGGCCCACCGCCTTCGCGACCGTGCGTCCCGCCGCCAGGCTAGCGTCCTGAGGCACCGTCTTGCCCGTCGCCGCCTCGTAGCTCGTGACGAAGAAGTAGCCTACCGCCACCCCGAAATCCCGCTTCGACAGCCCTAGCCCCTGTAGACCGTTCTCGATCTTCGCGAGGGTGTTCGGCATCTCGTCCTCAAGGGCCTGCAGCCCGGCGTTCCGCCCCCCCGTCTTCGTCTCGACGCCTTGGCGAAGCTGCCGCCCGATCCCCTTCGCGGCGGCTCCGGGAGCGAGCGAGGGAACCTTCAGGCCGCTCGTGAAAACCCCCGCCGTCTTCGGCGCGACCGCCCCGGAGATCGCCCCGGCGATCCCCGAAAGGTCTGGAAGGCCCTGCGCGCCTAACTGCGCGTTCCCCACGGCGGAAACCGCCAGGACGAAGGCCGCCGAAGCGTGTCGGAAGGCCCAACGATGAGTCCTGCGTTCGGCGCTCATCTTCCTCTCTACTGACCGAATCGCAAGAGTGTTCGTTTTTCGCCGGCTCTTGAGGCTCGCCTCTAGGGCCAGCCTGCTCCGCCCGTCGATCCGTAGATCTGGCCCGTCGCGTAGCTCGACTCCTGGGAGGCGAGCAGGACGTAGGTCGCCGCCAGCTCGGCCGGTTGCCCCGGACGACCCATCGGCGACTCCTTCCCGAACTGCGCCGTCACCTCCGGCGGCCGCCCGCAGCTCGGCTGGAGCGGCGTCCAGTACGGCCCCGGCGCGACCGCGTTCACCCGGATGCCCTTCGGCGCGAGCTGCTTGGCGAGCGATTTGGTGAACGACACGTTGCACGACTTCGTCTGCGCGTAGTCGATGAGATCCTCCGACGGCGTGTACGCCTGAACGGAGGCGGTGTTGATGATCGAGGCCCCCGCGGAAAGGTGGGGCAGGGCCGCCTTCGTGATCCAGAACGGCGCGAACACGTTCGTTCGGAACGTCTGCTCGAACTGCTCCGTCGTCACCTCCTCGAGGTTCGGCACGGTCCGTTGGTAGCCCGCGTTGTTGACGAGCACGTCGAGCCCGCCGAGCTCCTTCACCGCCGTCTCGACCATCCCCTTGCAGAACCCCTCGTCCCGGATGTCGCCGGGGATCGCGACCGCCTTGCGCCCCGCCTTCCGGATCAGGTCGATCACCTCCTTCGCGTCCGACTCCTCGGCGGGCAGGTAGCCGATCGCGACGTCCGCCCCTTCCCGCGCGAAGGCGATGGCGGCGGCGCGGCCGATGCCCGAGTCGCCCCCGGTGACGAGCGCCTTGCGCCCGGTAAGGCGCCCCGATCCCTTGTAGCTCGTCTCGCCGTGGTCGGGCCGGGGCGTCATCCGGCTCGCCAGCCCGGGCCACGCCTGCTCCTGCGGCGGGAACGGCGGCTTGGGATACTGGCTCGTCGGGTCCTGCTTGACCGCCTGGGGAAGCGTCGCCGGCGAACCCTGGGCCAAGGCCGAGGGGGCGACCGCCGCCGCGAGGCCGGCCGTCAGGCCGCCGACGACCTGTCGGCGGGAAAGGATGCTCTTGTCGCTGGGTTCCATGGGTTCGTCCCGGCGGCTTCTTTGCCCCGTCCGTCTCTTTTAGGCCAGGACTTAAAGCCCGAGGTTCCGGTCGGAACCGTCGCGCCGTGAACCCCACAGGTTAGGCGCTCGGTGTTTCCGCTTCTTCGCTGGAGGAGATCTCCGGGGTCTTGATGACGACCTCGACGCTGTAGCCATCGGGATCGAGCACGTCCGCCGCGTAGTAGTCGGGATCGTACTCGTGCCGGATTCGCGGCGAGATGTTGTCCCGCGCCCCGGCGGCCATCGCCGCCTCGTAGAACGCGTCGACCGTCGCGCGGCTCTCGGCGACGAAGCCGAAGTGGACCGCCGCCGCGCTAGGCTCGCCGCTCTTGAGCCACAGGAACGCCCGCTTGTCGCGCCCGAACCCCTTCAGGTCGGGGTGCCCGTCCTCGCCGTCGTAATCCACGTAGTGGACGATCCCGAGCGGGGCCAGCGCCCTCTCGTAGAAGGCGACGGAGCGGGCTAGGTCGCCGACCGAGAGGATGATGTGGTCGAGCATGACTACAGCTTGAGGATCTTCGCCGCCGTGCCCATGTCCTTGTCGCCGCGCCCGCTCATGTTGACGAGGACGCGCGTCCCCGGCTCGAAACGCCCCTTCTCGAAGATCGGGGCGAACGCGTGGGCGGTCTCGAAGGCGGGGATCAGCCCCTCCGTGCGGGCGACCTTCACCAGCGCCTCCATCGCGGCGACGTCGGTCACCGCCGCGTACTCCGCGCGCCCGATGTCCTTCAGGTGCGAGTGCTCCGCCCCAACCCCGGGGTAGTCGAGCCCCGCCGAGATCGAGTGGGTCGGCATCACCTGCCCGTGCTCGTCCTGCATCAGGTAGCTGTAGGAGCCGTGCAGCACGCCGGGCGAACCGAGCGTGAGCGGCGCCGCGTGGTCGTTCCCGTCCAGCCCCTTGCCGCCCGCCTCGATCCCGAGCAGCCGCACGTCCGGGTCGTCCACGAAGCCCGCGAAAAAGCCGATCGCGTTCGATCCCCCGCCCACGCAGGCGATGCCCACGTCCGGCAGGCGCCCGTACCGCTCCAGGTACTGCGCCCGCGACTCGTCGCCGATCACCCGCTGGAACTCGCGCACCATGTAGGGATAGGGATGCGGACCGGCGGCGGTCCCGATGATGTAGTGGGTCTCGCCCACGTTCGTCACCCAGTCCCGCATCGCCTCGTTCAGGGCGTCCTTGAGCGTCCGGGTCCCGCTGTGGACGGGCACGACCTCCGCCCCGAGCAGCTTCATCCGGAACACGTTCAGCTCCTGCCGGACCGTGTCCTCGACCCCCATGTACACCACGCACTTCAGGCCGAAGAGGGCGCACACCGTCGCGGTGGCGACGCCGTGCTGGCCCGCGCCCGTCTCCGCGATGATCCGCGTCTTGCCCATCCGCAGGGCCAGCAGGCACTGCCCCAGCGCGTTGTTGATCTTGTGGGCGCCCGTGTGGTTCAGATCCTCGCGCTTGACCACGACGTGCAGCCCCGTCTCCTCGCTCAGCCGCCGCGCCTCCGTAAGCGGCGTCGGACGCCCCACGTACTCCTCCAGATAGCGGCGGAACTCCCGGTGGAACTCGGGATCGGCCCACGCGCGGTCGAACTCCGCGCTCAGCTCCTCCAGCGCGGGCATGAGCGTCTCGGGCACGTAGCGCCCCCCGTAGTCTCCGAATCGTCCGCGCGCGTCTGGCTTGGTGGGCATCGTTACCTAGAGTCTACGGCCAAAAGGAGCCTCTTCGTCGCGTCGAGGCGGCGAAGGGAACCTTCATCTCGCTCGAACGTCGGGAAGTTCGGCGACGGAGGTTGGGGTTTCGGGCTGCGTCTCGGCTATGGCATGAGTCCGCGCGTTCTCGGCCCGTGGCGCACGCTCGGTTAGGACGCTCTCCGCTTCCTTCAGGGCTTCGGCCTCGATGTGTAACAGCCTGAAGAGGTTTCTCGCCGACCAGACCGCTGGCGCCAGGATCAGCAGGAGAATCCCGAAAAGAATGATGACGTACGCTTCCTCGCTGGGGCTGAACAACCGGGCGAAAGGCATCAGGAGGAAAGGAAGGGGCGCGCTCATCCACCGTGCCGCCCAGCGCGCCATTTCCTGCGGATGGACCTGCGCGGGTGGAAAGATCGGCTCACCTTCGGCAGGTTCGGCCTTCCGCCGGCGTTGGACGACTCCGCACGCCTGAGAGGTGGCGGTTCCCGCTTGACTGCTGATCTCGCTGCCATCGTCGAGGATAAGCTTCGCCTGAAGCACCTCGAGCGCATTGCGAGCCTCGCGGACGTCCGTGTTTCGGAGCGCGAAGTGCGATCGGACGCCCTCCGCGTAAAGCCAGCCGTCGACCACCACGAGCGCCATCTCGTCCTTTCCCGTCCTCACCCCCTCCCGGTGGTAGGCCACCGAGGCGAGGAACTGCCCCCGAGGCGCGGGATCGGGAAGAAGCGAGACCAACCGCCCGGAAGCCCTGCCCGGGCGCGTCGTCACGAAGACGAGGTTGGCGGCGGCGAGCCCGAACCAGCCCCAACCGCCTCCGGCAAGCCCCACCCATCCGCAGACACCGAACGGCAAGGTCGCAAGGATCAGACGGCGGCTCTCGCCGACGCTCCGCCACCACCAGCCCAGCAGACTCGCAGGATCGTCCGCCCGCCGTCGCCACTCCGTCCGCCTCACCCTTTCCACCGTCTAGGACCTGAGCGGGAGAGGACGAAGCGATCCCGGCTTCTGAGCCGCTCGGCCGTGCTCCATCCGGCGTAGACGAACGCGACGCCGATCGCCGTGAGCGCGAACGAGGCGACGTTCCCCACCCACGAGGTTCCGGCGACGAAGACGGCCCCGATGAAAAGCGGAATCCCGCCCGCCGCCCGCGTCGTCGCCCGCGCGACGCGGGCGGGATGGACGCGCGCCGGAGGGAAGACCGGCTCGCCCTCGGGCGAAGGCTCCCGACACCAAAAGGCCAGGGCGCCCTCGAACGCCGCGGGACGATCGTGCCCGTCGAACCGGAGCCATCCGCCTCCCGCGATCACCATCGAGCCGTCCCACTTGACCGACACGTCGCAGGGTCGCAATGCGAACGAAGCCCGGCGCCCATCGACCACGAGCCAACCCTCGACGAACGCGACCGTCGCCGCGTCGCTCCCCGTGACGAGGTCGTCGTAGCGAACCTCGTAGGCGGCGGAGAAGAGGAGAGGGTCGGGAGGGCCAGGGTCGTAAGGGCTAGGGTTGGGGAAACTCAGCCCCGTCTCCTCTTGCCACTCGGCCCGCCGCATCCTGTCAGTATAGGGCGATATCGGGGCGGCTACCCCGAAGCCCCGACGACCTCGGCCCTACTTCACCGAGACGCCCGAGCCCGGCTCGGCCAGCTTGCGATGGGCGTTCGCGCCCACGTCGTCCGGCAGGAGGTCGGCCATCATCCCCATCACCTTGTTCTTGAACGAGCCGACGTAAGCCTTGCCCGTGCCGTGCTCCATCGCCGCGAACGCCTTCTTCGCGACCTCGGCGGGGTCGTCCTTCTTGTCCTTTCCGGCCTTGGTGTCGTCCATCTCCGCCCGGTGGAAAAAGTTCGTCTCCGTCGGTCCCGGAAGGATCGCGGTGATCGTCACCTCGGAATCCTTCAGCTCGTTCGCGAGCGACTCCGCGAACATCAGCAGGAACGCCTTCGTCGCCCCGTAGACCGCCTCGAACGGCGAGGGCATCACCGCCGCGACCGACGACGTGAACAGGACCTTGCCCTTGTTGCGCGCCACCATGTCGGGCAGGACGTGCTTGGCGAGGTGGACCGACGACTTCACGTTGAGGTCGATCATGTCCAGCTCCTTGTGCAGGTCCGTCTCGATAAACGCCCCGCCGAGGCCGAAGCCCGCGTTGATCGCGATCGCGTCGATCGGACGGCCCGCCGCCGCGTCCCGAACGGCGTGGATGCCCTCCTTCGTCTTAAGATCCACCCCCAGCGTCTGGACGCTCACGTTGAACTTGCCGATCTCCGCCGCCGCCGCGTCGAGTCCCTCCGGCTCCGCGACCAGAAGTAGGTCGTAGCCGTTGATCGCGAACTGCTTCGCAAGCTCCAGGCCGATTCCACTGGAGGCGCCGGTCACAACGGCGTAGGGCCGGGACGTTGGGGTGACGTTGCTCATGGGCCTTCCGACTCGTCCCGAACCCGATGGGTTCTCCGGGCGCCGACGAAGCGTCGGCGGAAAGAGGGCGCGTACGCGGCGAGAACGGACGAGCGCGGACGTTTCGTCGGACATACCGGGAGCGCGCTGACGGAACGATCTCTAAGCCGGACTTGTATCGTCAGAATAGTAGGCAGGCACGCGATCATGGACCCCATCGATAAGAATATCGTCAGGCTTCTCCAAAAGGATGGACGGCTCTCGCACGAGGCGATCGCCCGGGAGGTCCACCTCTCCCGGCCCGCCGTCCACGAGCGCATCCGCCGCCTGGAGGCGGCGGGCGTCATCCGGAGCTACACCGCCCAGATCGACTGGGAAGCCCTGGGCCTCCCGCTCACCGCCTTTATCCTCGCGCGGATCGTCGGCGACTGCTACCCCGCCGCCCAGAAGATCTACCGCCTCGGCTCGGAACGCGCCCTCGTCGAGGAGTGCCACCGGATCGCCGGGGACTGGTGCATGCTCGTCGTCACCCGCTCCGCCTCCCCCATCGCCCTTCAGGACCTGCTCGACGAGATCCGCGCCGTGCCCGGCGTGCAGAACACCATGACCACCGTCGCCCTCTCGACCGTCCTTCGGGAGGCCGAGCCCATCCCCGACGAATCGCTCTCCGCCCCCGCGCCGCCTTCGAAGGAGACCGCCCCGAAATGACCCTCACTACCCACACCCCCGAGTCCATCGACCTCACCCTCGCCTCGGGCGCCGTCCTCGACGTCGTCCCCCCGCGCGCGGGGGTGGCGATCGACGTTCGGCAGGGACGCCTCTGGATCACCCAGACGGGCGACCCGGTGGACCACGTCGTGGGCGCCGGGGAGTCGTTCCGCACCCGCGCCGCCGGCCTCCTCGTCGTCCAAGCCCTGGAGCCCTCGGTCCTCGGCGCACGTTAGGCCTAAAACAGGGAGAAAGGAACGATCCTTTCTCCCTTTACCGTCGCCTAACAAAGGATGATTCTGGTAACGGGCGCGACAGGGAACGTCGGTGGGCGGGCGGCGGAGCTGCTCGCCCACCGCGGCGTTCCCTTGCGCCTGATGGTCCGCGACCCGGATCGGGCGCCGAAGCTGGAGGCGGAGGTGGTCCGGGGCGACTACGCGGATCCCGCGTCGCTCGACCGCGCCTTCGCCGGGGTGGACACCGCCTTCATCGTCTCCGGCAAGGCGCCCCCCGGCGAGCGGGCCAAGCTCCACGAGAACGCCTTCGTGTCCGCGAAGCGGATGGGAGTCGGCCACATCGTCTACCTCTCCCTCCAGGGGGCCGCCCCCGACTCGTCCTACCCCTTTTCCCGCGACCACTGGCGAAGCGAGCGGACCCTGGCGGACATGGGCGTTCCCCACACGATCCTGCGCAACGGCAAGTACGCCGAGCAGCTCCTCGAGATGCTCGGCGAGGACGGCTCGGTGCGCGGGCCCGGCAACTCGGGCCGGGTCGCATGGATCTCGCGCGAAGACTCCGCGCGCATGATCGCCGCCGTCCTCGCCGACCCACCCGGCGGGACCGTCGAGTACGCGGGGCCGGACGCGCTGACCCTGTTCGAGACGATGGAGATCCTCTCGTCCGTCGTCGGACGACGCCTCTCGTACGACGAGGAGACGCTTGAGATCGCCCGCGGACGAGCCCTCATGAAAGGCGAGCCCGAATGGCGCGCCGAACTCGCGGCGGGTTCGTTCCTCGCCATCGCCCACGGCGAGTACGCGGAGCCTTGCGGCGACTTCGAGCGGTTCGTGGGCGAACCGCCTCAGCCCTTCTGGCGCTGGGCGGTAGGGAACCCCGACCTCGATCGGTGGCAACCGTCGCTCGAGGTCTCGGAGGCGGAGGTCGCTTCGACCATCGAAGACCTCGGTTGGATCGACGATCCCGACGACGAGGGCGTGCAGGGCCACCTCGCCTACCTCGCGCGGCAGTTCGAGGGAACGCAGGGCTCGCCCGAGCTGATCGAGGCGTTCCTGAACCTCTTCGAGCGATTCCCCGAATCGCGCCCGGACCAGGAGGGCAACCAGACGATCCTGTTTATGCTGGCCTCCCTTCCCGGCGTGGGCGATCCGCTCCTGCGTTCGCTCTCGCTCGTGCCCTCGTCCCTCGGCGTGGCCCTGCTGGTGCGCATGCTGGCGAACGAGGAGATCTACGTCGGCGACGTGGACCTTCGGGAGGTTCTCACCCTCATCGCCGGGGACCGCTCCACCCCGCCCCTCGCCCACCGCGAGGCGGTGGAATGGCTCGAAGATCCCCTGATCGAGACGTGGCTGAGAGTCCCGGGCGAGCCGCCGCCCGAGTTCTGACGACGGGCCCCTAGGCTACGCGAGCGACTCCGCCATCGTCCGCATCCGGATCTCGATGATCCGCGACCCCTTCGGCTGGGTGCAGGCGAGGCGAACCGCCTCCGCGACGTCCTCCGACTCCAGCATCGCCGAAGCCGCGACGCCGTCCTCCGTTCGGCCCTGACCGATCGCGAACTCCGTCTTCACCCCGCCGGGGCAGATGATGCCGACCTTGATCCCCTTCTCGCGAAGCTCGTTGTCGAGCGCCTGCGCGAATCCCACCTGGGCGAACTTCGTCGCGCAGTAGACCGCCTCGCCCTTGAAGCCGTAGCGCCCCGCCATCGAGGAGATCATCTGGATGTTGCCCTCGCCCTGGGCGACCATCTCCGGCACGGCGTGGCGGGTGAAGAGGAACGTCGAGCGCACGTTGGTGTCCACCAGGAAGTCGTACTCGTCCGCGCTCGTGTCCACCAGATCCTTGTAGATGCCCGCCCCCGCGTTGTTGACGAGGATGTGAACGCCGCCCAGCCCCTTCGCCGCCGCGACCGTCCGCCGCGCCGTCTCCTCCTCGCGCGCGTCGCCCGCCACCGTCTCGACCCGCACGCCCAGCCCTCGACACTCTTCCGCGAGCGCGTCCAGACGGTCCTGCCGCCGCGCGGTGATGACCAGATCCGCGCCTTCCTCCGCGAGAACCCGGGCGCTCGCCCAACCGATTCCAGCGCTCGCTCCGGTGACGATCGCGACCTTTCCGCCTAATCTTCCTGCCATGCGCTATGGGACTCATAGCGCTGAGGAAGGGTTCGGCCCACTTCTAGGCCATCGCCTCCGCGGCGGCCTCGCCGAGATCGACCTGGCGTCGCGGCGCCCGCAGGGTCGCGACGAGCAAGGCGGAAAGGAGCATCGTCGCCGACCCGATCCCCAGCGCGAGCCGCACCCCCGCGTCCGAGGGCGAGTGGCCCACCACGCCCCCCAGCAGCGCGACGCCGAGCAGGCCGCCGACCTGGCGCCCCGTGTTCAAGGCGCCCGCCGCGATCCCCGCCCGGTCCAGCTCCACCGAACCCATCATCACCGCCACGAGGAAGGTCGGCGCTCCCGCCCCGACGCCGACCAGGGCCATCAGGGGAACGTCGACCCCTAGGTGCCCCCGGAGCCCGAACGTCGCCAGCAGGGCGAGGCCGATCCCGCACACCGAGACCCCGATCAGCAGGGGGCGCTGGGCGGGCGCGTGGGCGAAAAGCCGCGTGGCGATCGTCGTGAAGATCGGCGCCGCGACCATCTCCGGCAGGAAGCGCAGCCCCGTCGCCTCCGGCGAGAGGTGGAAGCGGCTCTGCAGGAAAAGGCTCATAAAGAAGAGCTGCCCGTAGAACGCGAAGTTGATGGCGAAGCCGACGAGCGAGCTGACCGTGAACGCGCGGTTGCGGAACAGCCCCAGCGGAAGCATCGGCTCCGCCACCCGCGCCTCGATCCCCACGAAGGCGACGATCCCGAGCAGGGCCAAGGCGGACGCGACGGGGAAGACGGGCGACCCTGTGCCCTCGATGCAGGCGAAGGTGAGCGCGACGAGGGCGACCACCCCCGCGAGCTGCCCCGGAAGGTCGGGACGGCGGCCGTGCGCGGGCGCGTCCGCCCCCAGCCGGAAGGTGAGCCCCAGCACCGCGAGCCCCACCGGCACGTTCACGAGGAACACGCTCCGCCACCCCATCGCCCCCGTCAGCCAGCCGCCGAACACCGGCCCCGCCGACAGCGCGATTCCCCCGCCGACCGCCCCCCAGATCGCGAGCGCCCGCGCCCGCTCCGCCCCCGGCGCGAACGCGCGCTGGATCAGGGAGAGGGAAGCGGGCAGGATCAGCGCGCCGCCCACCCCCTGCGCCGCCCGCGCCGCCACCAGCGCCGCGAGGCTCGGCGCGAGGCCGCAGGCGAGCGAGGCGAGGGTGAAGATCGCGAGCCCCAGCAGGAACGTGTTGCGGGCCCCGCGCCGGTCGGAGATCGCCCCCGCGCTCAGCAGCAGGGCGGCGAGCGGCAGGGCGTAGCCGTCCACGACCCACTGGCCGCCCGCCACCGTCGAGCGGAAGTCCTCCGTGATCCGGGGCGCGGCGACGTTCACCACCGTCGTGTCCAGGAACAGCATGAACGAGGCGGCGGTGGCGGCGGCGAGAACGAGACGCTTGGGCAACATGGTGGGAACGGGCCCCGTCGCCGGTAGGAATAGTGTACTAGACCGCTCGATGATCCGACGATCCGGCGCCCCAACCGGTCGAAGATCGTCGCCTGCGACCAGGAAGCGCGCCCCCGATGTCTGGTGCTGGGGAGCCCATCGTCCCACCCACCTACAACCGGGCCGAGTAGGCTTAAAGAAGGGGCCTGGAGCTTGGTCCCCTCGGTTCGATCGATGGACGCGACGCGATCAATGGCCTGGAACCTCGTTCTCCTCGAAACCTTCTGCATGTGTTCGACCGAGAGGGGCGACGTCCCACCCCGCTACTGCCTGTTCGGCCCCGGAAGACCCGACGCACACTGCATGGTAGGTACGGACGATTCCACCGACCCGACGCCATGCCGACACCTCGCTTGGTCGAGAGCTCGGAACACGGTGGCGCTCACCCAAGAGGAAGGGCGCGTGGTCGCGTTCGACGCCTTCTCGGCCGACATCGATGCGAGCGATGCGGACGGTGACCGATCCGAGCAGGCCTGGCGACGGGCGTTGGCCACCAAGATCATGAAGGAGCCGTCGGCTTGACCTTCGACTTCAAGCACGCCGAAACGACGCTTCGCATCCGCCGTCTCGAAGCGCGGTGCCACGGGGCTTTTCCTCCGCTCGGCTCGCACGTCGACCTTCCGCCGGAGGTCGACGCGGCGATCATGGACGCCAAGGCCTACCTGGTAGACGCCGACCGCCTGGTGTCCCGAATGCTCGAGCTGGCCTGCGAGGGCGAGCCGGTCCAACTCTCGTGGCTCGGGAGCGTCGCCGACGCGCGGACCCGCTTCGACGCCGCGCTTCCTCTTGCGGGCGATGAGCCTCTCTTCGAGAGGAACGGCGGAGAGCTCCTCGCCTTCCTGGAGGAGGCCGCCCAAGCTCTGCGCGAGTGGAGCGCCTCCCGAACCTGACGGGCTTCCCGGCGCCTCGGGAAACCTGCACTCGGATGATCCATGGAAGATCGGCCTATCCGCTCCCACTTTCCTTCGGTAGAGGTGATCGTCCGTAAGGGAAGGTTTCCCGATGGGACGAACAACGACCCCTCAGGGAACCACACGGGTGAGATGAAAGGTCGGAGGGGAACGTTCGAGATGGATGGCCAAGCGATCGAAGGAAGGTTCCAGATCACGCGTCGCTTCTTCCGGCCCGGTAAGTCGAACGCCTATGGAATCCAACCGAGTCTGCGTCTTTCCCGCCGACTACACGCTGCTCGACGGGGACGTCGACGCTCTTCCGCGCGTGGCTCCGCTCTCCCCAGAGGGGCCATCGGTCGGAATCCGTATGGGCGGCAGGGAGTTCTCCCTGGTGCTCCCTTTCGGGGAAGGACAGTACGGCTCGGGGGTGTTTCTCGCCACGACGCCCGATCCGGAAACGCTCCTCGTGGGGGCTTTGGGAGAGGCGTACCTCGTCGCCCTGAACGAGCCGGTCAGGGTGACGAGCCTGGACTGCTTCGCCGCGAGCGCGTGCGCGGCCTTCCCGAAAGTCGGTGCCCTGGTCGTCGTCGACTTTACGAGAGTGATCTGCGTCGCCACCCACGGGGTGGCGTGGGTCTCCTCCGAACTGTCCGACGACGCGATCCGCCTCGTCGGCCAGGACGATCGCCACATCGTCCTTCGCACCTACTCCGCGGCGGATGGGGGCTGGCTTACGAGACGATTGCCGATTTCTCTTGAAGAGCCGCTCTAGAGGGGGGTGACGCACCTTGGGTCCACACGCTCCGAGAGCCCCGGAACATGTTCCGCGACCTCCTTCCTTTCGACCACGCTTGCGAGCGTGACGAAGAGCGCGAGCAGGGAGCCGAGCGCGTCGACGGTGAGGTATACCAAGTTGCAAGGGGCCCTTCGCCGAGGCCCGCAAGGAGGATTCGATGTTCACACGGTGTATCCCGGGCGATCGCGAGCTGCCGGAGGGCTTCGAAGCCCTCCGGGGCTTCCTCACGGCCTTCGTAGAGGACGACGTTCGGCTCGCGAGAGACCCACGCTCCCTGCTCCTGGCGATCCGACCCAAGCTCGGTCTGGTCGAAATTCGGGAAGTCGTCGACGATCTCGATCAACTTCTCGTCGCGTCGCCCTTCCCGGCCGTCGAGCTCTCCGGAAGCTCCAACATCGCCTTCCGTAGCGTGCGGCAGGCCCAGGATTGGGCCGTCGGGATGAGGAGCGCGCTGCAGAACGCGCTCGACGAAGGCGAAGCCCCTCGCCGGTCCGAGGGTTGAACCGGCTTCACGATCACCGATCAGAGTGCGTTCTGCACGTTCAAGGCGAGAGTAGAAAACCCGGGCGAACGTTGACGCTCTAGACGGAGAATCGGGTCTCTGGAGCCATCCGTGTTTTCGAGAAGATCGCCCGCATGGCGAGAAAGGGCACGGTCCCCGTTGGAGGGGATGGCGTAAGCTCGGGCCATGGCTTTCGCCTTTCCGCCCGAAGAAACGGTCTCCCTCCCTATCGTCGGGAGCGACGAGCGATTCCCCGTCCGACGGGTCTACTGCGTGGGGCAGAACTACGCGGACCACGTCAAGGAGATGGGCGGCGATGGCCGCCAGCCGCCGTTCTTCTTCGCCAAGCCCACCGACGCGATCGACGTCTCGGGCCGGTTCCCCTACCCGCCCGCCTCCGACAACGTCCACCACGAGGTCGAGCTGCTGGTGGCGATCGGGCCGCTGGGCGTCTTCGGCTACGCCGTCGCCCTCGACATGACGCGCCGCGACCTCCAGCTCCAGGCCAAAGAGTCGGGACGCCCCTGGGAGGCGGCGAAGGCCTTCGACCGCTCCGCGCCCTGCGGCCCGATCGTGCGCGAGTTCGAACCCTCCCCCCGCGCGATCTGGCTCGACGTCAACGGCGAACGCCGGCAGGAGGCCGACCTCTCGCAGATGATCTGGTCCGTCCACGAGATCGTCGAGGAACTCTCCAAGCTCTACGACCTCAAGGCGGGCGACGTGATCCTCACCGGCACCCCGGCGGGCGTCGGCCCCGTGAAGAGGGGCGACGTGATCCTCGCGGGCGTCGACGGCCTGGGAACGCTGGAAGTCTCCGTCGTCTAAGATTCCTTCATCCCGTTTTCAGGCCTGGGCCCGACAATAGGCGCATGGACAACGACGACGCCATCGTAGGCACGATCCTCTCCCGCCGCCAGGCCTTCGCCCTCCTGGGCCGCGCCGGGGCGGGACTGGCCTTAGGCGGACTGCTGAGCTTCGACGCCGACGCGGCGTTCCAGGCCCAGGCGCACCGGGCCGTCGGGCTCGTGGCGAGCCCCGCCCTCACCGAAGGGCCGTTCTTCGTGGACGAGAAGCTCGACCGCTCCGACCTCGTCGGCGACACTAAGCGCGCCGCCGTCGTCGACGCGAGGCCGCTCGCCCTGGAACTCACCGTCTACCGGCTCGCCGACGGCAAGTACGCGCCCTTCGAAGGGCTGACCGTCGACGTCTGGCACTGCGACGCCCTCGGCGTCTACTCGGACGAGGACGAGCCGATGAACTTCGAGAAGACCGGCGGCCAGAAGTGGCTGCGCGGCTACCAGACCACCGACGCGAAGGGCGTGGTGAGGTTCTCGACGATCTTCCCCGGCTGGTACCAGGGACGCACCACCCACATCCACTTCAAGGTGCGCCAGAAGGGACCGGACGGCAAGACGAAGGAGTTCACCTCGCAGCTCTTCTTCGACGACGGGTTCGCCGACGCGATCTTCGCCAAAGCTCCCTATCGCCCGACCGACGATCGCGAGGTGCGCAACGCGAACGACGGCATCTTCGGCGAACGGCAGGTCGACGGCACGGTGGCGGGCGACCACCTGATGCCGACGATCGCCCCGGCGGCGGACGGCAAAGGACTCGTCGCGAAGTTCGCCATCGCCCTCACCGACACGAGCCTGCGAACGGGTGGAAACCGGCGGCGCGGCGGCCCCGGAGGCCCACCCCCCGGAGGACCGCCCCCCGGCGGTAAGGGTGGTCCCGGTGGACCGCCGCCCGATTGGCCCTGAACCCTACTTGACGCTCGCCTTCGGCTTGGGCTTGGCCTTCGGAGCCGGGGCTTCGATCTCCGCGTTCAAAGCGGCCTTGTTGATCTCCTTCTCGGCCACGCCGCTCAGGAGCTTGTCGGTCTGCTCCTCCTCGGCGAGGCTCTCCCGAAGGAGGGCGACCGCGTCGGTCTCCCCAAGCTGCTCCGCCCAGGCGATGATCGTTCCGTAGGTCCCGATCTCGTAGTGCTCGTTCTTCTGGGCGCAGGCGACGATCGCCGCGTCCAGCACGGGGCCGGGCGTACCCTCTTCGAGATGCTCCTGCGCCTCTTCGACGAGGCCCTGCGCCGCCTTGCAGACCTTGCCGCGCAGCTTGAATCCGCCCGCCTCGGCGATCTGCTCCAGTCGCTCGACTTGAACCTGCGACTGCTCCAGGTGGGTGTGCAGCGCCTCCTTCAGCGTCTCGCTCTGCGCCTTCTTCGCGAGCTTCGGCATCGCCCGGATAAACTGCTTCTCCGCGCTGTAGACGTCCTTGATCGAGTCCTGATAAAGCTCCTGCAGGGTTTCCATGGGTTTCTTCTTCGCTCGGGCGCAATCGCCCTGGCCTTCCGTGAGAACCCTTTTAGAGAGCCTTGGTTCCGCCCGAAAACAGTCGTTTCGCGGGATTTTTAGAGGAGACGGCCCTGAGGAAACGCGCTGCCGAAGCCGAAGAAAGGAATGCGTCCTCGAATGGGGCGGAGCGATCCTGCCAGAGACTCGTCCGTAAGGGCGGGTCTTTCTGGTTTTGGGGAAACGTGAGGCATCATAATCCGTCCTAAGCGCGGCGCGAATGGCAAGACGATCCTTTTTCCTGCTCTTCGCGCTCTTCACCACGCTTGCGCAAGGTCAAGTCGGCGAAACCCGACCCCTCGGCCGGAAGAAGGTCGTTCTCGCCCTCGCGGGCGGCGGGGCGTACGGCCTCATGGACCTTGGCGCCCTGGAGTGGCTGGAACGCCACCGGATCCCGGTGGACGCGATCGCCGGGACGAGCGGCGGGGCCCTCGTCGGCGGCTGGTACGCGACCGGCTTGGAACTCCTCTCCGACGACGAGATCCGAAACCCCGTCGAACCGACCCGCAAGGAGGGACTTCGGCTGCGCGGCGTCCGGGAGATCCTCACGACGATCGACTACGCCCACCTCTTCGATTCCCAGCCCGACTACCGGAACCTGTCGATGCTCCAGAAGCGGGAACGGCGGCTCTACCCCAACGACTTTTTCGCCGAGGTCTCCAGCAGTCGCACTCTGCGCCGCGACGGGCTCGTGCCGGGCCAGAAGATCGGCTTCTTCCTCGACTGGATCGGGCGCGACTACCCGGCGGACTTCGACCGTCTCCCGACGCCTTTCCGGGCGGTGACCGTCGACGCGGCCGCCTCCAACCCCGGCGATTGGCGCACCCTCACTCTCGGCGGCCCGAACCCCGAGGTCGCGCTGGGACTCTCGCGGGCGATCCGGGCGAGCATCGCGGTGCCCGTGCTGTTCGCGCCCGTCGACGTGGGACGCTACCGGCTGATCGACGGCGCGGTGCGCGACAACCTGCCGACCGACGTCGCGATCGACGCCTTCGACCCGGACGTCCTGATCGCCCTGCGCTGGGACTCGGGCTACGGCCCCGACGCCTACCGCGCGGGAGGGCGGGGCGACGCGCGGGACCGCACGGTCGTGACGTTCGACCCCCGGCCCTACCACGTCGACCAGTTCGGCAAGTGGCAGGAGTTGGCCTGGATCGGCTACCGGGGCATGGAGGCGCGTCGGACCGAACTGTTGCGTCACGCTCTGCCGCTGGACGAATACCTGGCGTACCGCGCGAAGCGGAGGGCGCGCTCGTCCGCGCGCTCGCGATCGCACGTCGTAACGCGGATCGAGGGCGAGGGACGGCTCGACGGCGTGCGGCGGGCGGCCCTTGGCAAGAATCTCGATGTCCTCAAGGTAACGGAGGCCCTGGGGCGCGCCCTGGACCGGAAGGTCGCCGACGAAGGGCTCGCGACCGCAGGGTACGACCTTCTGGACGGCGGGGTCCTTCGGGTGAGGACGACGCGCCACAAAGGCGGGACCTCGTTCCTTCGGGGAGGCCTGGAGACGGAGGTCGCGTCGGACGATCGCCCCTATCCGGGCCTACGGGGCCGGATCTCCGACCTGCGGGCGGACCAGACGAGATACTGGATCGACGGCAAGCTCGGGACCGAGCCCGCGTTCTCCGGCGGGCTCGACATCCCCCTTCGGCGGGGGCTTTCCCTTTCGCCCACGTTCCGGTTCGATCGGGAGACGGAGTTCCGCTTTGCGGGCGATCGGCGCGCGTCGGAGGCCGCGATCTTCGGCTCGGAGGCGACGCTGGGGCTGTTCTACCGCCCCTCGCGCTCGGTGGAGTTCGGGTTCGGGGGCTTCACCGGGGCCAACGACGTGGACGACCAGAGCGGTCGTGCCTTCGATCCGGAGACCAGGGCCTATCGAGGACTGTTCGCGCGGGCGGAGTTGGACACGCGCGACGACGCGGTCGCCCCGCGTGAAGGCAGCTGGGCCCTGCTCGAGGGGCGGGGTTACGGCGGCGCCTTCGCCCAAACCTGGGGCGCGCTCGACCTGTACCGTGAGGGACTCGGACTCCACGCGAGTTTCGGCACGAGCCTCGGAAGCGACGCGCCGTTCCCCTTCGAGTTTCGTCCCCGGCTGGACGCCTACCGGCGCGACGAGGTGCGGGGCGACGGGTTCGCCGCCCTCGCCTTCTCGCAGACGCGCCCGCTGGCCCCACTGCCGTTCGCGTTCGGACGGCTCTTTCTGCAACCCAGGCTCGAAGGCGCCTGGGCGTCGGGACGGTTCTATCCCGGCGCCTCCCTGTCCCTGCTGGGCGACACCCGCGCGGGCGCGTTCCGGCTCGGCGTCGGTATCGCGGACGGAGGCGTCGGCCGGGCGTTCCTTGAGCTCGGTCGCCGGTTCTAGATCCCTCGCTCGCCCCGGAGGATCGCGTAGAGGTGGGTGTCGCGCCGCTCGCCGTCGACGCCGAGGGCGTCCGAGCGGAACGTCGCCTCGCGCACGAGACCGCACTTCTCCGCCACGCGGGCGCTCGCGACGTTGCGGGTGTCGCACTTCCAGACCAGCCGCTCCCAGCCCCACTCGCCGAAGCCCCAGTCCAGCATCGCCCGGAGGACGCGCGTCCCCATCCCCTGCCCCGCGCGGCTCGCACGGATCCACATTCCGATCTCGGCGCAACCCCACTCGATCGGTCCGCAGCGCAGATGGAACCCGGTCCCGCCCACCAGCTCGTCGCCGATCCACGCCCCGATGATGAACTCCTCGCTCTGGAGATACAGCGCGGCGGACCGGCGGCAACGAACCTCCGCCTCGTCGGGCGGATACGCCGTCTTCGCCCAGGCCATCCAGGGCCGAAGGTGCTCGTAGGACGAGAGCGTCGCCTCGCGCAGGGCAGGGCCGTCGCCCGGACGGTACGCGCGAAGCTGGAGGTCGCCGGATTGGAAGCCTGTCGGCGCGAAGAAAGGCGTCTTCATGGGACGGGCAGTCTACTCGCCTCCCGGGCGCGGCGAGGGACGAAAGGAACACACTGGGACGTGTTCCTCGCCCTCCTCCAGGCGCCCCACACCGTAGTGGGGACCGTGCGCGCCCACCCCGCGTTCGAGTCCCGAATCCTTGGAAACCGGCGCGACGTCCTGGTCTGGCTTCCGCCGCAGTACGGGACGGAACCGAAGCGGCGGTTCCCCGTGCTCTACCTTCACGACGGGCAGAACGTGTTCGACGCCGCGACGTCGTTCGCGGGCGAGTGGCGGGCCGACGAGGCGGCGACCGCCCTGATCGGGGCAAAGCGGATGGAGCCGATCATCATGGTCGCCGTCCCCAACCGGGGCGCCGAGCGAGGGGACGAGTACCTCTGGTCGCGGGTGGGAAACATGGGCGGCCGGGGCGACCTCTACGGGCGGTTCCTCGCGGAAGAGTTGAAGCCGTTCGTCGACCGGACCTACCGCACGAAGCGGGGACCGGGCGATACCGGCCTGATCGGCTCGTCGCTCGGCGGCCTCATCACCCTCCACCTGGGGCTGACGCGCCCCGACGTCTGGGGGAAGCTCGGGGTCGTGTCCCCGAGCGTCTGGTGGAACGGGCGTGAGATCCTGAGGGAGATCGTGCGGACCCCCGCGCGAATCTGGCTCGACGTCGGGACCGACGAGAGTCCCGACGCGGAGCGGGACGCCCGCGACCTGCGCGACGCGCTCCTCCAAAAAGGATGGCGGGAAGGACGGGACCTCGCGTTCGACGTCGATCCCGGCGCGAAGCACGACGAGGCGGCTTGGGCGGGACGGATCGACTCCATCCTGACCTTCCTTTTCCCGGAGAGACGATGAGAAAGACTCCCGCCACCCTCGATGAAGCCCGCGAGGAGCGTCTGCGGGCGGGGCGGCGTGTCGACCTTCGCGAGCGGGCGATGGCGTTCGTGGGCGTCGGGCTCGCCGTCGTGCTGGGGATCGTCGTGGCGAACGCGGTCTGCGGGCGGGTGGTGCCGTTGGGAAAGGCTGGCCTCGCGGCGGGCGACCCCGGACAGGCGGTTCTCGTACCTTGGGACCAAGCCGCCCCCGCGTTCCGTCAGAAGACGTCCGGCGGGCCGGACGTCGAGGCGCGGCAGACGGCGGTGTCGACCGGAAGCGGGCTCATCTTCGAGTTCCGGGTCGACGGGGCTCCGGCGGGCACCGTCGTGGGGGCCGGCCTGCGGGGAACGCGCGTCGAGCGCACGGCGGGCCGGCGCCTTACCGTCTGGCTACCCTCCGGCTCCCGCCCTGCGCAGGAAACCGTCGGGGTAGGCGGCTGGACGGTTCGGTACCGGGTTTCGCCGTAGCTACCGCACCGAATAGCTTCCGATGGGTCTCATCGAAGACTTCTCGATCTTCGTGACGCTGCCGCCCACCAGCACGTAGAGGAAGTTCGCGTCCTGGAGCATCGTTTGCTGTGAGTCGCCTTCCGTGCGGGCGAGCTCAGGCGTCGGCTTGGCGGCGTGAGGGACGACCGCCGCCCTCGGGCTCGAGGGCGCGGCGTGGGCCGTTCCCGGAACGACGAAGAGGGTCAGGCCGCCGAGGGCGAAGGCCGAGAGGAGGGCGAGCAGGAGCGAGCGTCCGCGCATGGAGAAGGCTACGCGGAAGGGGGGTGCGGGGTTGCCTGAAGGGCGCTTAGCCGTTTACGATGTCGCGCAGGCGGCGGCGGTGGGCGAGGGCGCGCAGCTTCTTGATCGCCTGCACCTCGATCTGGCGGACGCGCTCGCGGGAGAGCTTCATCTCTTTCGCGATCTCCTCCTGAAGGCGAACCTCCGATCCGTCGAAGCGGAAGCGCAGCCGCATCACCGACTGCTCACGCTCGTTCAGCTCGGAGATGATCCGCTGGAGCTCCTGCATCACCTCGGCATCCATCAGAAGGGCCTCGATGTCGCCGGTCGCCCCGCTGTCGCGGATCAGGCCGCCGAGAGTCACCCCGCCGCTGTCGCCCATCGGCTGTTCCAGGGAGAGCATGTCCTGGCTCGACTGGAGCAGGGTGTGCAGCTTCTTCGGGGAGATCTCCAGGGCGGCGGCAAGCTCCTCGTGGGTCGGGTCGACGCCGTTCTCGCGGAGGAGCCGCTGCTTCTCCTTCTCGATCTTGCGCAGAGACTGGGAGACGTGGGCGGGAAGCCGGATCGCCTTCGACTTGTTGTCGATGGCGCGCCCGATCGCTTGGCGGACCCAGTGCGTGGCGTAGGTGGAGAAGCGATAGCCCTTGTCGGGGTCGAACCGGTCGGCCGCCTGCATCAGGCCGATCGCGCCGTCCTGGATCAGGTCCTCCAGCGGCATCGCGCGGTTGCGGTAGGTTTTCGCGATGTTGATGACGAGGCGCATGTTGGCCTCGACGAGCCGCCGCTTGGCGTCGGCGTTCCCCGCCTTGACGGCGCGCGTCAAGATAGCCTCTTCCTCGGGCGTCAAGAGCGGCGCCTGGGTCAAGCGGCTGAGATAGCTGGGGATCGCGTCCTCGTTGGCCATCTGCGTAGGGGGTGCGCGGGGTAGGTGGCGCGGCGACGTTAAGGTTTCCCGCGACCGACCGCAGGATACCCGCCGTTGAGGCGTCGAGAATGGGCGACATCGCCTCTCAGGCTCTTTGACGCATTTGTCGCTTCAAAGGTTGCTGGAAAAAGAACGATTTCGCCATGTTCTAGTCGGCTTCGTTGGTTTCAGACGACGCTGAGACCGTCGCGCCCTCGGCCTACCGGATCTCGACTTTGGCCGCGACGATACGGCCGTAGGCGTCGCGCCGATACGCCACGCTCGCCTCGCGATCCGGGACCAGCCCGGTCGAACCGCACTTCGTCCCGTTGAGGGTGAATTCGGTCGCCGCGACGTACGAGACGTGGAACCGGCTTCCATCGATGAGAAGGTCGAACATCCCCTGGTCCGGGTAGAGCGTGGCGATCTTGCCCGTGAGCGTCCCCGAGGCGGCCAGCTTGGGCGGCGTCCCGACGGAGCCCCTTTTCTTCTCCGTCGTCTTCTTCGGAAGGACGACGGGAGCCCGGTCCGAGATCGTGACGGCCACGAGGTCGAGGGTGGCGAGGGTGCGTCCTCTAAGCCAGAGCCGCTGCCCCGAGCGGAGGTCGCTCAGGCTTGCGGGCTTGCCGTCGAGCGTGATCTCGGTCTTCGCCGTCGCGTGGTAGGCCATCTCCGAACCGTCGTCGAAGGCGATCGTCAGGTATCCGCGCTCGAACGACTTCGCGATGCCGTCGCGGACCTCCTTGCGGATGCCCTCCAGCCAGGTCCAGCTCTCCTTGTCCGCCAGCTCCTTGAGCAGGGCGGGCGACCGATCCGGATCGAGGCGGGCGACGACGGGGACTCCGACGTGGAAAGCCCGGAAGTCGGCCGCGACGGCGCGCTTGGCCCAGAAGCGGGTTTTCCGGGAGGCGGCGATCGGCACCGCGACGTCGCCGACGCGCAGGACGACGACCTCGCCGCCGGGGGCGACCTCTAATTTGCCTTCGACGATCCTTGTGGAGCCCCAGGCCCCCGACACGAGGAGAAGAAGGCTAAACTGGACGAGGAGGCGCATGAACGAAGAGGCTTTCGTCCGACGCAGGGAAGGGGAGTGGCAGCGGCTGGCGTGGCTCTGCGCCAAGGCAGAGGGTAGCCCGCGCGCCCTCACGACCGCCGAGCTCGACGAGATGGTGCGTCGATACCGCGCCGCCTCGTCCGACCTCGCCCACGCCCGCACCTTCGGCCACCATCCTCCGCTCATCGATTCCCTCAACGACCTCGTCGGCCAGGCGTACGGCGTGATCTACCGTCGCCCGCGCCGCGCGGTCCTGCGTCTCCTGGCGGCGGCGCTCGTCCGGGCGGCGAAGACGGTGCGGCGTCGCCGCGCCTACGTCCTGACCAGCCTTATTCTATTGCTTGGGAGCGCGTTCGTGTCGTTCTTCATCGCGAGGATGAATCCCGAATTCTCGAACGCCATCATCCCGCACGGCGACGCGAACCTCAAAGGCTGGCTCTCCGGGTCGTTCGACCCGCGTTCGAGCAGCCAGAGCGCGATGATGTGGGCCTTCTACGCCTCCCACAACCCGCAGGTCTCGATCGTCGCGGGCGCGATCGGGGCGGCCAGCTTCGGCATCCTCTCCGCCACGTTGATGGCGGCCACGGGAGCGCAGGTGGGCGTGCTGGCGGCGGAGATGTCGAAGGTCGGCAAGCTGCCGTTCCTGCTGGTGTCGATCACCCCGCACGGCGTGACGGAGATCAGCGGAGCGGCGATCGCCGCCGCCGGAGGACTCCTTCTGGGCTGGTCCCTGATCGATCCGGGCCGTCGCTCGCGGGCCGCCGCCCTGCGCGCGGCGGGACCGGACGCGGGGATCATGCTCCTCATCGGGGTCGCGCTGACGTTCATGGCGGCGCCGATCGAGGGCTTCTTCTCGTTCAACCCTTCCGTTCCGCACGTCGCCCGGATCGCCGTCGCCGTCACGACCCTCCTGGCCTGGCTCGCCTTCTGGAGCGGGTTCGGTCGCTCCGAAGACGAGCGGGCTGTGACTGAGTAAGGCCTACGCCGAAGGCGTGTAGCCGCGGGCTCGGCGCCCGCGTGAGAGCGTAACGAATACCCGAAAGCGGTTCCCCTTCCGGCCTGCCCTCTGCGACTCGGGAGAACCCTCCTGGAGAAAGGTTCTAGCCTTTCTTGGGAAAGGTGAGTGTAATATGGCTTCGTTATGGTCTCGAAAGCCAAGGTTTGTCTTCTCGGGCTCGGCGCCGCCACCCTCGCCACGGCGGCGATCGTCGCCAACCGGATCGACGTCACCCTCGCGGGCAAGCCGCTGAGGCTCGATGCGGTGACCGTCGGCGGACGGACCTACGTCGCCCTGGATCAGCTCAAGGCCGGGCTCAACGCGGCGGGCGGGGCGAACGCGATCAAGGCGACCGAAGGGGTCGTCGGCGACGTGCTGTTCGATGGCGTGTGGCGCCTGACCGTGCTGGGCGTGAAGCGGTCGGCGGACGGGGTTTCCTGGGAGGTCAAGGTTCGGGTAGGCAACGGGACGGCCAAGACGCGGAGCATGGATGGCGCCGTGAACAACTTCGCGCCCCACACCGCGTTCCACGTCGCCACCGAGGCGGGCGACACCCTGACCGCACCGGCCTGGGACGCGTCGCCTCTCCAGAGGGAACTCACCATGAAGGACCTGCTCCCCGGCTCGTCCGCGAGCGCCACGGTGCACTTCGTGGGTCCTGCGGACGACAAGCCGGTCAAGTTCATCCTGGAGATCAAGCCCACCCCGGGGCTGCCTTACGTCAAGGACCCGTCGTTCCGGGTCGATCTCACCAGAGGAAAAGACGGCTAGCCCTGCCACTTCCCGGAGATCACGACCGGGGTGCCGGTGTCGGCCCAGCGGTAGAAGAAGAGGGCGGGGTTCGGCCCCGAGACGGGAAGCCGGATACAGCCGTGCGAAGCGGGCGTGCCCTTGACGCGGCTCCAGCCGTGGACGAAGATGTTGCCCACGATCTGCACCGCGTAGGGCATCCGCGCGTCGTCGTAGATGCTCGACTTGTGGAGGCGGGCGCGGTAGGGCTGGACGCGGAAGATGCCGTTCGGCGTCTCCTTGGCGGCGATCCCGGTGCTGACCGGGGAGCGCATGACCGTGCGCGTGCCCTGGAGCGCGCGGATCGTCTGGTGGGACTTGTCGATGACGATCCGCTTCTGGCCCCGGCGGACGTACAGGACCTTGCCACCCTTGTAGAGCTTGCTGCGGTGGTGGGCCGCGTCCCACACGACGCTGACCCCGTAGCGGCCGAGCTCCTGGACGGGGACGAGCCGGGTGCCGTCGGCAAGCTTGGGCCCCTTGGCGTCGAGCGGCTTGGAACCGAGGGTGGGCTTGCCTTTGGCGACCCCGAACGGGATACCCAGACCGTTGGCGACCTCGCGCACGGGAATCAGGACCTTGCTCGGACTCGCGGCGAACGTGACGCCGTCGAGGGTGGCGGGACCGGAAAGGAACACGAGGTTTCCCGACGCCGAACCGCCCGGATCGGTTCCGTCGCGCCCCCTTGCCCTTCGCGTGGCCTTGTCCTCCGGGAGCCGATTTCCCGTCTCGATCGGACGTTGCCCCTCTAAGCTCCCGGAGCGCCCAACGCCTCAACCTCTGAGATCTCCATAGAGGCGAGCCCGAAGCGGAGACTTCGGCTGGCGCCGATGCGGGATCGCCAAAGGGCACGCCCGCTGTTAGATCGTTCGTCCTCATGCCCAACTCGACGCCCCTCTCCTCGCTTACGACCAACGGTGGATCGCACTCCATGCTCCGCCCGCGTAAAAACGGCTTGATCCCGTCGTTTTTCTCGAGGAGCGGGGAGGACGAACGCGTCCTTTCCCCTGTGTTCTCCCGGGGAAAGAGGCGGCGGTTAGGGAACTCGGAAGCCTTCTCGCCGCGAAACGCGTTCCCGAAGATCGCAGAAAAGGCGCAAGGGGTTTCAATCCTTCTGCCGCAGCCATCGCCACTCCTGCCGCGCCGCCCGGCCGAGGCCGCGCACGATCGCCAGGGGCGGCGGCCCCTCGATGAAGGCCCCCGCGATAGCCCAGAGGGTTCGGGGGGAGAAGCGGGGCTCGCGGGAGATGGCGTAGATCGGCTCCCAGTGATCGGGGTCGAGCTTGGCCTTGAAGGTGTCGAGACCCTCGAAGTCGTAGAAGCGGCGGCCGTGGGCGCGGGCCCAGCGGGCGAAAAGGTCGAGCCAAGGGGGATTCCCCTTTTCCGAGCCTGCCCGCTGCGAAAGGGGGACGATGCCCATCGTCACGAAGTCGGAGCCGGGCGCGACGGCGCGGACCGCCTCCGCCAGGTTCAGCTCGACCGTCCCGTTGGGCGCGTTGTGACCCCGGGGAAACTGCTCGGTCAGCCAGCCCCGTCGCGCGGGCACGGGAGACATCACGACGAAGCCGACCGGCTTCTCCTCCAGAACCGCGACGAACAGGCGTCGGTCGCCCAGGTGGGCGAGGGTGCGGGGCTCGACCATAAAGCTCATGGCGGGGAGGCCGCGCGTGGTGAGCCACTCGTCGAGAATGCCCCAGAGTCGGGGATCGTCGCCCCGTTCGGCGGGCCACTCCTCGATGCGAACGCCCTTGTTGCGGGCGCGGTTGCGCTGGTAGCGGATCGAGCGGCGGGCTTCGAGGAAGCGGTCGGGCGTCCAGACGGGCTGGGCGCCGAGCACGACGTTGGCGAAGCCGTCACAGGAGCCGAGCCGCGAGCGAAGGCGGGCCTCCGCCCCGAAGTAGCAGACGCCCTCCCGCGCCCGGTCGGCGTCGGCGTGCCACTCGTCGAGCGCCGCGTCGAGCCGCTCCTCGGCGCACACCGGCGCGCCGACCACGACGCGCACCCCCGCCCGTCGGACGTAGCCCACGACGGCGTCGCCTTGAGCCGAAAACCAGAGATCGATGCCGGGGTTCAGGATCTGCGAGCAGGTGGTGTTCCAGCCGTACCGGTGGACCAGCTCGCGGGCATCCATAGAAGCTTCTACGCGGTTCGCGGACGGGAGAGGTAAAACCCCGCCATGCTCCTCGTCCTCCAAGACCCGGCTCCTCTCCCTCTCGTGCCCCTGCCGGCGGTGGTGCGGCGCGAAACGGGCGCGCTCTCGCTGGCCCGTGGGCTGGCGATCTCCGGCGGCGGCGAGGAGGGCAAGACGCTGGGCGAAGCTCTGAAGGCGGACGGGATCAGGGTCGGAAAAGGCGGGGCGCGCGTGACCCTGAAGACGGCGCCCGGTCTGCCGCCGGAAGGTTACCGGCTCCGCGTCGGCCCGGACGGCGCGACCCTGGAGGCGACCACGGCGGCGGGCCTCTACTACGCGGGCCAGACGCTCCGGCAACTCGCCGCCATGAAGGAGATCCCGGCGGTAGCGATCGAGGACGCGCCCCGCTTCCGATGGCGGGGCATGATGCTCGACGTTTCGCGCCATTTCCGCACCGTGGCCGACGTCGAGCGGATCGTCGACCTGAACGCCCGCATGAAGCTCAACACGTTCCACTGGCACCTGACCGACGACGGCGGCTGGCGTATGGAGACGAAGGCGTACCCGGCCCTCACCGCACGGGGCGCGTGGCGGACCACGCCGCAGAAGGACTGGGGCGGCCCCATCCTCTTTCCCGCGTCTCGAACCGGCGGCGAGTACGGCGGCTTCTACACGCAGGACGAAATCAAGGCGGTCGTCGCCTACGCCGCGCGGCGGCACGTCACCGTCGTGCCGGAGATCGAGATGCCGGGCCACGCGATCGCCGCCCTTCAGAGCCTGCCCTGGCTCGGGTGCGACGACCCCAAAGGCCGCGCGCCGACCGCGGTCTGTCCCGGAAAGGAAACGACCTTCGCCTTTCTCCAGAAGGCTCTCGACGAGACGATGGCCCTCTTCCCCTCGAGGTTCATCCACGTCGGCGGCGACGAGGTGGACAAGACGATCTGGCAGGACTGCCCGCGCTGCCAGGAGCGGATGAAGACGGAGGGACTCAAGAACGTCGAGGAACTCCAGAGCTATCTGATCCGGCGGATGGACGCCTACCTCGCCTCGAAGGGGCGGCGGCTCGTCGGCTGGGACGAGATCCTGGAGGGCGGCCTCGCCCCCGGCGCGACCGTCATGAGCTGGCGCGGCGTCGGCGGCGGGATCGCGGCGGCGAAGGCGGGCCGGGACGTCGTGATGAGCCCGACCTCCCACCTCTACCTCGACTATTCCTACGATACGATCCCGACCGCGACCGTCTACGGCTACGACCCCATCCCCGCCGAGCTGAGCCCGGTGGAGGCGAAGCGCGTCCTCGGCGCGCAGGGCAACGTCTGGACGGAGTGGCTGCCCGAGGAGCGCGACGTCGAGCGCATGGCCTACCCCCGCGCGGCAGCCCTCGCGGAGGCGGTGTGGACCCCGCTCGACCGCAAGTCGTGGCCGGACTTCTCCGCCCGTCTCGAAGGCGTGCGCCCGACGTGGGACCGCCTGGGCGTGGCGTACCGGATCGACGCCCCGGCGGTGGGAAGGACGACGAGCCTGAGCGACGAGCCCGTGTTCTTCGACCTGCCCGCCGCCCCCGCCGGGTGGGAACTCCGGGTGGGCGATCCCGCGAAGCCCGTCGCCTTTCCCGACGGAAAGCCCCTCTCGAACGTCGGCCTGCCCCTCGGGGCCGACGTCCCCGTCTACTTCGTGCGCAGGTCGGACGGCGCGATCTCGCCCGAAACGCGGCTGCGGGTCGGCAAGGGCGATCGCCGTCCGAACGTGGACGGACTCATGCCCGGCCTGAACGTCCTTTCGGCGGTCGGGCGTTTCGACGTCGTGCCCGACATGACGAGCTGGGGGCCCGTCGGAACGGCGACCGCCATCGACCTTTCGAAGAAACCGGCGGACGAGCGGTTCGCGATGGGCTTCCGGGGATTCATCCGGTTCCCCAAGGATGGAGAGTACGCGTTCACCCTGCGCTCGGACGACGGCTCGCTCCTGCGGATCGGCGGTCTGATCGTGGTCGATCACGACGGAGCGCACGCCTCGACCGCCAAGACGGGAACGCTCTGGGCGAAAGCGGGGGTTTATCCCTTCGAGGTGGGCTACTTCGACGCGGGCGGCGCCAGCTCCCTCTCGCTCGCGATGAAAACCCCGGACGGCGCGGCGGGCCCGGTCCCCACGGACTGGCTGTGGCGGTCCCAATAGACTGCCCCAGTAGACTAGGGCCATGATCGCCATCGTTTTTCCAGGGCAGGGATCGCAGAAGCCGGGCATGGGCCGCGAGTTGGTCGAGGAGCACGCCGAGGCGGCGGGGGTGTTCGACCGCGTCTCCCAGGCGCTAGGTCAGGACGTGCGAGCTCTGTGCTGGGAATCCGACGAGGAGACCCTTCGTCGAACGGAGAACGCGCAGGTCGCCCTCTACACCGTGTCGCTCGCCGCTTGGGAGACCCTGAAGGCGGGCCTTCCCGTGGGCGCGGTCGAGGCGGCGGCGGGCCACAGCGTCGGTGAGTACGCGGCTCTGGCCGCGGCGGGCGTGGTCACCCTGGAGGACGGCGCGCGGCTCGTGGCGGCGCGCGGACGGCTGATGGCCGAGGTCTCGGGCGGCGCGATGGCGGCGGTGCTAGGGCTCGACCGGGAGTCTCTCGACGCGGCCTGCGCCGAAGCCGAGGGAACGGTCGTCGTAGCCAACGACAACTCGCCCGGCCAGCTTGTGATCTCAGGCGAAGCCGAGGCGGTGCGCAAGGCGGGCGAGCTCGCGAGCGCGAAGGGCGCGAAGCGGGTCATCCCGCTCAACGTCTCCGGCGCGTTCCACTCGCCCCTGATGATGGCCCCCGCGTTCGAGATGCGCAAGGAGCTTCAAGGGGTGTCGCTCGGGTTCGGCGCCCTCAAGGTCTACGCGAACGTGACGGCGGAGCCCGTGACGGAGGCTTCGGAGTGGAAGGGGCTTTTGGAGCTTCAGCTCCAGCGGCCGGTGCGTTGGACGGAGACGATCCAGAACCTGCGGCGCGACGGCGCGCACACCTTCATCGAGTGTGGCGCGGGCGAGGTCCTGACCGGGCTCCTGAAGCGCATCGACAAGGAGGCCAAGGGCCTGAACGTGGCCGACGAGGACTCGCTGGACCGGACGAAGCTGGCCCTGAGCGCGGGATGATTTTGCGAGCGACCGCACTCCATACTCTTTGTCCATGAGCTTTCAGGATCGCGTCGTCGTCGTCACCGGGGCCTCGCGCGGCATCGGACGGGCCATCGCGGAGGCGTTCGCCAAGGAAGGGGCGAGGGTCGCCTGCGTGGCGACGACCCTGCCCAACGCCCAGGCGACCGCCGACGCGGTCGGCGGCAGGGCCTACGCCTGCGACGTGAGCGACGCCACCCAGGTCGAGGCGACCTTCGACGCCATCGCGAGGGAGATGGGCGCGCCCCACGTCCTCGTGAACAACGCGGGCATCACCCGCGACGGCCTGCTCGTGCGGATGAAGGACGACGACTGGGACCGCGTGGTCGACGTGAACCTCAAGGGCGCGTTCCTCTGCACCCGCGCCGTCACGAAGGGCATGATGAAGGCCCGCGCGGGCCGGATCGTGAACGTGTCGAGCATCATCGGCGACACGGGCAACGCGGGCCAGGCGAACTACGCCGCCTCGAAGGCGGGCCTGCTCGGCCTCACGAAGTCCGTCGCCAAGGAGCTCGGCGCGCGGAACGTGACGTGCAACGCGGTCGCGCCCGGCTTTATCGCCACCGAGATGACCCACGGTCTGCCCGAGGAGTTCAAAGCCCACGTCGAGAAGACCGCCCCCGCCGGACGCCTCGGCACGGCGGAGGACGTGGCGGCGGCGGTCCTGTTCCTCGCCTCGGACGCGGCGGCCTACATCACCGGTCAGACGCTGACCGTGGACGGCGGCCTGACGCTGTAAGGCCTGGTCTTTCGGGACCGCCCATCCCCGAAGCGCGCCTTACACTAGGGCGATGGTTCTTAGTTCCAAATGGGCCCTGCGAAGCTTGGCGACCCACCTCCTGGCTCCGGGCTTTCTGCTCCTGCTCCTTGAGTCGGAACGTCCTGGAGAAGGGCTTCGACGCGCTTGGGGCGATTGGTCCTTTCCAGTTCTATGGGTCTACGCGTTGACCGTCGCGTTCCTGACGTACGTCGTCGCGTGGCGGTGGGTGCGCCCGACCGATTCGCGGGCGGCTGCGAACGACGGTCTGATCCTGGTCTTGGTGGCGTTCGACGCCGCCTGCGCGCTGCTGGCGTGGACCCTCGGTCGAGCGGGCTCCTGGGGAGTCTTCGCCGTCCCCGCGCTCCCGTTGATCGCGGGCGCCACGCTCCTCGCGCATCGTCGGCTCGCCTAGAGTCTTCTGGCGCAAGGGAGCACGGAGAACGCTCCATGCTCCCTTGCGGGTTCGACCTAGCCGAGGCGCGGCGTGAAGTCGGTGTCCGGCTTAACCGCGCGGCAGTAGGCGGCCATGAGCTTGGCGCAGTTCTCCACGTCGATCAGCTCTAGCACCTCGCACGGCGTGTGCATGTAGCGAAGGGGGACGCCGACGATACCGACCGCCATGCCGCCCTGGTTGAGCTGCATCGCGTTGCCGTCGGTGCCGGTGCCGCCGGGGGTCACGTCGACCTGGTAGGGGATGCCCGCCTCCTCGCAGGCCTTGCGAACCATCTTGACGACGATCGGGTTGGCGTTCGCGCCGCGCATCACCGACGGCCCCTTGCCGAGGTCGAGGGTTCCGTACTGGGTCTTGCTCAGGCCGGGCGTGTCGATCGCGTGGTTGACGTCCACCGCGAGGCCGGTCTGGGCTCCGAGCGAGTAGGCGGAGGTGCGGGCGCCGCGCAGGCCGATCTCCTCTTGGACGGTCGCGACCGCGAACACGCCGACGTTCGGGTCGAGCCCGCCCTCCTCCGCGAGAAGGCGCAGGGCCTCGACGACGATAAAGGAGCCCATCTTGTTGTCGAAGCCCCGGGCGGCGACGCGGCCGTTCTGGAGGTCCTGCCACTCCCACTGGTAGGTGATGCAGTCGCCGAGGGCGAGCACGGCCTCCGCGTCGGCCTTCGACTTCGCGCCGATGTCGATCCACTGGTCCTTGATCTCCGGCTTCTTCTTGCGCTCGTCCTCCGTGAGGAGGTGGATCGCCTTGCGGCCGATCACGCCCACCACAGGACCGCTGTCGCCGTGGATCCAGACGCGCTGACCCACGGGCACGACGCTGTCGTGCCCGCCGATCCCCGCGAAGTAGACGAGCCCCTGCTCGTCGATGTGGACGACGATAAAGCCGATCTCGTCCATGTGGCCCGCGAGCATGACCTTCATCGGCGCGTCGGGATTCAGGGCGGCGTAGGCGTTGCCGTGGGTGTCGGTCCAGACCTTGTGGGCGAAGTCTTTGGCGTAGTTCCGGTAGATCTCGGCCGCGCGCTCCTCGTATCCCGAAGGGGAGGGAACGTTGACGATGGCCTTGAAGAACTCGAGCGACTCGGAGCGCATAGAGGGGAGTTTGGCACGTCGGAGGCGTCAGGCCTTGCGGCAGACGTACATCGCCTCGACCTCGTCGAGACTGAGGGGGCGCTGTGCCCAATGCCCGGCGGTGCCACCCCAGACGGCGTCGACGCGGAAGCCCGCCGTCTTCAGCAAGCGGACGACCTCCGGGGGGATGAAGAGGCGCTCGTGGATCTGGACGACGCGGGGGCCCTCGGGAAGTTCCCACTCGTCCTCGTAGCTGGAGGACATCGTCGCCGGGTCGAAGCGGCCCTCATGAATAATTTGGTCGTTCATCTGGCGGATCGTCGCGTAGCCGTTCAGGGTGGTCAGCAGGAACGGCGCGCCGGGCTTGAGGGCCTGCGCGGCGCGGCGGAAGATCGCGAGGTCGTGGGCCTCGGCATCGTCGCCTCGCCCGATCAGGCCAGGGCCGCCTTCGCAGAGACAGATCGCGGCGTCGAAGCGCTCGTCGGTCTCGAACCGGGCGGCGTCGGCCTGGACGAACCGAACGTCGAGGCCGTCCACGGCGGCCTTGGTGCGGGCGACGTTGAGCATTCCCTCGCTCACGTCGATGCCGGTGGCCCGGTAGCCCCGGCGCGCGAGTTCCAAGGCGTGGCGCCCGGTGCCGCAGCCGACGTCGAGGACGTGGGCGCCCTTCGGAAGCGGGAAGAGGCCGAGCAGGAAGTCGACCTCCGCCTTGGTGTGCTGAGTGAAGGGGTTCTGGTCGTAGTGGGGGGCGTGCGCGTCGAAGAACGCCTGCCAAGGCGAGGGCATAAGACTATTGTGGACCGTCGGACCGGCTCAAAGGAGATACCCGCGCGGGGAGTCGAACCCCGATGGGACCCTTATAAGGGATCTCCTCTGACCGTTGAGGTACGCGGGCACGTGCGGCCCGCTCGGTGAGGAGAGGGCGCGTCAGGCGTGGCGTATCTGCGCGGCGCGGATCGACATCGGGAGGATTGTACACCGAAAGCTTAGAAGGGGCGATCGTCGAAGTTGGGAGGATGACCACTAGTTCTAAGGCATAAAAAAGATCTGGCGCCTAGCGTCGCCTTGTGAGAAGCCCCGCGACTCCGATGGCGATCATAGCCAGGGCGATCAAACCGAAAAAGGTTCCGGAAGCATAGTGCATCGCCTCCGAGGCCGGGGCGGCGCTGAATCCACTTTTTGAGGTTCCTGCCGTCCGAGCATCGATGCCCCGTCCGGAAAACTCTTGATAGGCCATGGCGAGGAAGACGATCCCCGAAAGGGCCATGAAGCCTGCCTCGTACCGCGAAAAGCGACGCGGCAGATCGAACCACGCTTCGCGCTTTTTGGCGCGGAGTCGAGACTTGGCCCTGTCGGATCGTTTGCTCACCGGACTCTGTCCAGTCTACGAGACGGTGAAGGAGGCCCCAGGGACCGCTTCTCGCGGCCTTTCGCCCAAGGCATCCATCACCCGATCGAGCACGGCGGCGATCATCGGGACGGGCACCGCGTTGCCCGCCTGCTTGCGGGTCGCGGCGTAGTTGCCCACGATCCGGTACGCGTCGGGGAAGCCCTGGAGGCGGAGCATCTCGCGCTCGGTGAGACGCCGCTCGCCATCCACGAGGAGATAGTTGTAGGAAGCGCCCGCCCGAAGGGCGCAGGAGTAGGGGTACTGGCTCACGTTCCCGCTCTTGTTCTCGTGCCAGATGGTCGGCTCGTCGCCCTTCTGTCGCTTCGTGGCGCGCGAGGCGCGGATACGCTCGGAGGCGCGATAGGCGTCGGGAACGTCCGATTCGAGAATCTCCCGCAAGGGCGTCATCGGAACGCCACCCTGAGGCCAGTCGAAAGCGACCTTGTCCCGAAAGCCGACGATCAGGATGCGCTCGCGCCTTTGGGGAAGGCCGAAGTCGAGGGCGTTCAGAATCTCCCAGTCGACCGAATACCCCAATTCCTCCGTCAGCGTCCGCATGATGTGCTTGAGGGTCTTGCCGCCGTCGTGACCCCGAAGCTGCTTGACGTTCTCCAGCACGAAGGCGCGGGGCCTCTTCGCCTCTAGGATGCGACGGATCTCGAAAAACAGGGTGCCCCGATCGTCGGTGAAGCCGCCGCGCAAGCCCGCGATGCTGAAGGGCTGGCAGGGAAAACCCGCGAGGAGCAGATCGTGGTCGGGCACGTCGTCGGCGTGAACGGCACGGACGTCGCCTAGGGGACGGTGGCCGAAGTTGGCTTCGTAGGCGCGCTGGGCGTCCGCGTCGATATCGGAAGCGAGGACGCACTCGGCGGAAACGCCGCGCTTCTTGGCGACCTGCTGGGCCGCAAGGTGAAAGCCGCCGATGCCGCAGAACAGATCGATGAACCTCACGCCTTTAAAAGGGACGGGCGCAACCCTCGATTCGATTCCGAAGGGGGTTTCCCACTCCGGTGGGAAACCCCCTGGGGGATCTTTAGGCGGCGCCGACGCCGAAGTACACGAACTGCTTGATCGTGCTTCCCTTGGCCGACTCGGCGAGGTACTGGGCGACGGACTTGCTAGGGTCGAGGTAGAAGGGCTGCTCGAGCAGAACGACCCGCTTGATGTATTCCTTGTTCACGCGGCCCTGAGCGATGTTGCGGGCGATCTTCTCGTCCTTGCCCTCGTTGATCGCGCGCTGGGTCTCGGTCTCGATCTCGGCGGCGATCTTCTCCTGCGGCAGCTCCTCCTTGGTGAGGACCTCCGGCGGGAAGGCGACGGCCTGGATGGCGACCTTGCGGACGTCCTCTCCGCCCGGACCCTCGACGACCACGGCGGCGCCCTTGGTGCGGTCGTGGTGGACGTAGGTCAGGATGGCGCCGCCCTCAGGGGCGGTCAGGCGGACGTGCTTCGCCACCTTGATGTTCTCGCGGATGGTCGCGACGGCGGCGTCGGTCTTCTCTTTGAGACCGGCCTCGTCGATCGCGCCGTCCCGGACCAGCTCGGCGAGCTGCTGGGCGAGGGCGATAAAGTCCTCGTTGCGCGCGACGAAGTCGGTCTCCGACTCGACGACGACGCCGCCCACGGTCTTGCCGTCCTCGCTCGCGGCGAAGGCGACGACGCCGGCGGAGGTATCGCGGCCCGCGCGCTTGGCGGCGGCGGCCTTACCCTTCTCGCGCAGGATGCTCTTGGCCTTGTCGTAGTCGCCCTCGGCCTCGTCGAGGGCGCCCTTGCACTCCATCATGGGCGCGTCGGTCTCCTCTCGGAGCTTCTTGACGTCGGCGGCGGTGTAGTTAGGCATCGGTTTGTCTTTCCAGTCTCTAAATCTTGGGGGCGGAATCAGGATCGCCGCTCTCAGCCCTCGGGCGAGCGGCGTCGGGTTAGGGGATGAGGGCGGCCCGGCGAGCCGCCCTCGGAGCGGGCGCCTACGCCTCGGCGGCGACTTCGACGGTCGCCTTGACGGGCGGCTCGATGTCGGCGCCGAACGCCTTGAGCAGCTCGGCGTCGATCGGAGTCGAGTAGTCCAGATCCGACTCTTCGGTCGAGGCCTCCTCGTCGCCGGTCAGCTCGCCGGTGACGTTGTCGGGCAGCGGGCGGGCCTCAAGGATCGCCTCCATGACCTTGGAGGTGACGAGACGGATCGCGCGGATCGCGTCGTCGTTGCCCGGGATCACCACGTCGGCGAGGTCGGGGTCCACGTTCGTGTCGCAGATGGCGACGATCGGGATGCCCAGTTTCTTGGCTTCCTTCACCGCGATCGCCTCCTTGTTCAGGTCGACGATGAACATGATCGTCGGGGCCTGGGTCATGTTGCGGATGCCACCGAGGAAGCGGTTCAGCTCGTCACGCTCCTCACGGCGCTTGAGGGCCTCCTTCTTGGGCAGGCGGTCGAGAAATCCCTCGGCGTCCATCCGGTCGAGTTCTTTCAGGCGCGCGACCCGGCCCTGGATGGTTTTCCAGTTGGTGAGGGTGCCGCCCAGCCAGCGCTCGGCGATGTAGTACTGCCCCGACTTCTCGGCGGCTTCCTTCACGGCGGCCTGGGCCTGCTTCTTGGTGCCCACGAACAGCACGGTGCCGCCGTCCTCGACGACCCGGTGAACGTAGTTCAGCGCGTCCTCGAACAGCTTGATCGTCTGGTGCAGGTCGATGATGTAGATCCCGTTGCGAGCGCCGTAGATGTAGCGCTTCATCTTGGGGTTCCAGCGCCGGGTCTGGTGTCCGAAATGGACGCCGGACTCCAGCAGTTCCTTCATAGAGAGTTCAGGCATGGGTTTCCAGGTTGTTCCTCCGGGTCCGGTTGGTTTGTCGCGCGATGAGACCCCCAGGCGTGAGCATGGGGGACCTGGTCCGTGCGACCGGGCCCGTGTGTTCTGTTGAACTCGGAGAGTCTACCTTTTTGCGGCCATCGAAGACAGATCGAGGGCGCGCCGGGGAAGCGGCGCGCCCTCGATCCTAACGGCGTCGGCGGCGAAGCAGCGCGGCCGCTCCCAGACCCAGGGCCGCCAAGGAGGCGGGCTCGGGGACGGGGCTGACCGTAAGGTCGTCGTAGAACGCGCCCTGGGGAAGCACGACGCTCGCGAACGGTTTCGCGCCGTACGTGAAGCGGCCGCCTCGGCTCAGGTCGATGCCCACCGTGTCGACCAGCCCGCCTACGGCGTCGTAGAACCGGACCGTGGCGTTGGCGTCGCCGAAGCCCTGGTCGACGACGCTGATCCCGAACGACGATCCCAAAGGGAAAACCTTCGGGTTGAGGTCTACGACCAAACTCCCCAGCCCGCTGCCGTCGAGCGCGTTGACGCCGGAGACGGGGGGGAGGCCCCAATCCGCGTAGGAGATGGCGGTGACGCGCTCGTAGGGGCCGACGTAGTTGCCGTCGGCGTCGAGCGGTCGGTAATGCGAGAGGGATATCCCGCCGTACCGGTTGTCGAGCGTACTGGCGGTCGCGGCGTTCGAGCCGTCGTACAGCAGGGCCTCCGCGTCGTCGAAGCCGAACGTGGTGGCCGAAGCGAGGACGGGGGAAAGGGAAGCGAGCACGAGGAGCGTCCGCATTCTAGTAGCCACCCTGCGCGGCGCGCACGAGCTTGAAGAAGACGTCGACGTTCTGCTGCGAGCCGACGAAGCTCTGCCACGCCGTGTTGCCGCTGGAGTAGACGTAGCACGGGACGTCGGTGCCGGTGTGGGCCGCCTGGGTGTTCGTCGCCGCGATCTGGCCGAGGATCTTGTAGCCCGCGCCCATGTCGCGCAGGCGGATATCCGTCGGGTAGCCCTTCGGTCCGAGTTCGCTCGCGAAGTTGTCCGAGAAAGGCAGGGCCTTGGAGAGGAAGGTCTCGTAACGGTCGGCGTTCGCGCCGAAGCCGACGAGGATCCGCCCGTCGTAGTCGGACCGCGCGGGGAAGCCGTCGACCGCGTCGTTGCCGGGGACGACGAACGCGCCGCCCACGAGGTTCTGGCGCTGGGCGTCGGAGCTGTAGGAAGTCTGGGCCGCCGAAAGGCTCGTCAGCGCCCCCGTGATCGAGAAGCCGGAACACTCGTGGTCGGCGGTGACGATCACCAGCGTGTCGGGGTGGGTGTCGGCGTAGGCGCGACCCCGGGCGATGGCGTTGTCGAACTCCAGGGTCTCCCAGATCGCGCGGTCGGCGTCCATGAGATGCGACTGCTTATCGATGCTGGCGCCTTCCACCATGAGAACGAAGCCGTTGCGGTTGCGGCTCAGGACGGTGAGCGCGGCGTCCGTCATCTCGTCCAGCATCGGCTGGTTCGGCGCGTGGAAGTCCGTCGTGACGTTCGCGTTGGCCGCCGGTACGCCGCCCCGGGCGGCGCGGCGGTAGGCGACCTTGTCGTAGGCGACGTTCATGTTGCCGTACGAGAAGAGGCCCAGAAGCTTGTTCGAGCTCGCGGCCTTGGCGGCGAGCGTCGAGGCGTCGGCGGCGTAGCCCCAGCCGTTGCCGGTGAAGAGGCCGAGCAGGTCGGTGTTCGTCGGGATGCCGGTCGCGGGGACGCCCCAGCCGCTCGCCAGGTCGGCGGGCAGAGAGGCGTAGTTGGTGGCGTCGGTGCGTGCGGAGCCGAACTCGGCGGGCGGCAGGAACCAGCGGCGGCCGCCGCCGAGCAGGACCGACAGGCCGGTGCGGTTCTGCTCCAGGAAGTACTGGTTGCAGATGCCTGTGCCCGCGTTGCGGTCGGCGGTGTGGACCATGTTCGCGGCGGGGGTCGCGTCCTCGATGTCGGCGGTGCTCACGATCCCCAGCGAGGTGCCGAAAGTCCGGTGCATGTACGACGCGAGGTACTCGACGCGGGGGTTGTCGAACGCGTTCGACGTGTTGTCCGGGAATACGCCTTCCTGGTTGTTGTTGGAGTGGCTGCCGGTGACGTAGCCCGCCATACCGGGCGAGGAGTCGGTGATGAAGGCGTTGAGGGAATGGGTGCTCACCATGCCGGTGCCGGGCAGGAGGTCCATCGCTAGCGCGCCGTTGGGATTGCCGTTCGTCAGGCCGTAGCGGACGAGGCGGGCGGCGGTACGGTGGGCGGCGCCCATACCGTCGCCGAGAAAGATGATGACGTTCTTGATCCGGCGGTTCGTGCCTGCGAGGTTCAGGACGCTGAAGGTCGACGACTTGGTCTGGGTGCCGGTCGCGTCGGTCACGGTGGCGCGGATCGTGTGGACGCCGGCGCTGGCGTACGAGCGGGCGCGCAGGGTGTAGGAGCGGGCGGTCGCGCTGTCCGCGACCGTGGCCACGGTCGCCGGATCGCCGTCGATCGCGAACTTGGCCTCGACGAAGCCGGAAAGGCCGGTGAACTCGACCCGCAGGTCGAACTTCTGACCGACCGCGAAGCGGTCGGCGTTGTAAGGCATGATGCCGATGGCGGGCGCGGCGAACGAGGCCGCCGAGGCGAGGGAAAGCAGAAGCGAAGCGTGGGCTCTCATGAAGTTAGGCTTTGTCTTTGGATTTCTTTGGCAAGGAGGCGCCCTCGCCGCGTGTCGGAGCGGGCGCCGGGCGGTCGAGAACGAGGCGAAGGTGGGTCATCGTGCCGTCGGCCAAGGCCTGTGGGCCAAGCTGGAGGGTGCCGCTCACCTCGACCGCCCGGTGCGGCGGCTTGAAGACGGCGTTCGGGGAGCTGCGAACCACCACGAACACGCTCTCCGGCGGAAGGTCGGCGGTTCCGCCGCCGGACTCGTCGCCCTCGATCGGGCGGGGGCAGAGCCAGAAGCCGCCCTTGGGCGGCAGCTCCATCTCTGCCACGAACCCCTTGAGGCGGACGTGCTTGCCCGCCGCGTCGAGCAGCTTTCGCGTGGGAGCGAGCCGCCCGTCGCGGTCTTCCAGCAGACCGGGGAACGTGAGCAAAGGCGGCGGACCCAGCAGGATCGCCAGGAGCGGGAGCGGCATTCTCCGGACCTTATCTCGTGCGAGGGCTCCTTAACCGAAAACTAACGTGAAGCTTGCGTTAAGGTTCAACCGCGTTAAATCTTGGTGAAGGTTTTGTTAAGAGAATGTAAGGGCGCGAAAACCGGCGACACACTTCTAGCGAAATCTCTCTCGCGGAGACACTCATGAAGAAAGCCTTTACCCTTATCGAGCTCCTCGTCGTGATCGCGATCATCGCGATCCTCGCGGCGATCCTGTTCCCGGTCTTCGCCCAGGCGAAGTTCGCCGCCAAGCGGAGCGTCAGCCTGAGCAACCTCAAGCAGATCGGCACCGCGACGATGATCTACGTGCAGGATTCGGACGACGTGCTCTACCCGCACCGCACGAACTGCAACGCGAACGCGGCCGGCGCCGCTACCGCCGTCTGCCAGGAATACCTGAACGCCGACGGCACCGTGCGCTCCGACGCTCCGGACCAGGCGGGCGGTACGGGCTCCGCTTCGAACTGGCGCTACTACTGGGTCTACATGCTCCAGCCGTACACCAAGAACTACAGCATGTTCCAGGACCCTACGAAGGCGGGCACCGCGTTCTACCCGGGCTCCAAGTCCAAGCTGATGTTCGACGGCACGAACGGCTCGGCGGCGGGCGCTAACTACGGTGGCCAGAACTCCTACGCCCACAACGACTTCTACCTGAGCGCGGCGGCCAACACGAACGGCGGCGCCGCTCCCACGCCCCCCAGCACCACCGCGATCCCCCGCATCGCGGGCACCATCCTCACCATCGAGGGCAGCTACTACGGCGCTGGCCCCGACGTGCAGAACAACTCCGGCGTGACCGACAAGAGCAAGCTCAACGGCACCGAGCTGGCCTACATCCAGGCGCAGAACTCGAACTACCCCAGCTACTGGAAGAACATCGGCGACGCCGACTGGACCCAGAAGGGAGCCGCGAACCTTACCGACGCGGCGGCGGTCACCGCGATCAAGAAGCGCGACAAGCTGAACGTCGAGTGGGCCGACGGCCACGCGAAGACGCTCGCTTGGCAGGCGGCCGTGGGCAACATCTGCTACTGGTCGACCGACGTCGACGGCGCGCACCCGAACTGCGGCGGCTAGTTTCGTTCCTCAAACCCCTCTCCGGTGGGGCTTGGAAAAGAGAAGAGGAGACCGTCTTCCGACGGTCTCCTCTTCTTGTCTCGTATCTTCCAGCAGAGAGACATCGACTGCCCTTCTTCAAGGATAGCTGAGGTCTTCGACATCCGAACGTCGAGAGGGGCCGACTTCCTCAAGGAAGTCGGCCCCTCATCGTGGGTATCGGTTCGAGCCCTTTACGGGTTGACCAGGACCTCGACCTTCGACACGGACGGCGGCTTGAGGCCGTACTTGTCACGGATCGTAAGGGTCACGATCGTCTTCTTGCCCGGCTCGCTCGCGCGGCGGAACTGGTGGGTGACGGCTTGTCCGATCGCGTCCTCCTGGATGCCGTCGGAGTCGTCGAAGTCCCAGACGTACTCGAGCACGCTCGCGCCGCCCTGGCCGCTGCCTTGGAAAGTGACCTTGTCGCCGAGGGCCTGGTTGTAGGTGCGGCGTCCGAGAATCTCGCCCCGGACCGGCGTGGAGTCGTTCACGACCCGCATGTCGCCCACGTAGAAGGTGGTCGTGGTGTCGCCGGAGAAGGCGACCTCCTTGACGATCTTATTCGTGCGATCGAAGCCGCTGATCGCCTGAAGCGGGATCGCGACGGTCTTCCAACCGCGGTCGCCCCCCGCGCTCGTGGAGATCGGAAGGTAGGCCTCGCTCTTCTTGCCGTCGGTGGTCGTGACGATCACGCGCACGGTCGTGAGGGACGCCGGGGCGGCGGAGGCTCCGCCCTGTCCACCCATGCCTCCCGGAAAGCCACCTCGGCCGCCTTGTCCTCCGGAGAAGCCGCCGCCTTGGCCGCCGGGGAATCCACCCCGCCCGCCTTGGCCGCCGGGAAATCCGCCGCCCGTCGGACCACCCGCGCCGCCACGACCGCCGCCTCCCGGAAATCCGCCCGGTCCGCCCGCCGAACCGCCTCGTCCACCGGGGCCGCCCGCCGCGCCGCCGCGTCCGCCCGGACCGCCCGCAGGGCCCCCTGAACCGCTCGCTCCGCTCGGGCCGCCCTCGCCCCCTCTTCCGCCAGGGCCACCGCCCATCACGCTCGTATCGGCGGTCTTAACGACCAGCTTGAGCAGGTTGTTCTTATCTGGGAACCGGTCGGCGAGATCGACGGGGGCGCCAAAGTTCAACTGGGCGCCCTGGAAGTAGTTGCGGGTCGAGACGCGAATGGAATGCGTCCCTTCGTACGAGGTCTCGTCCGTCTCGGACCCCGTGCCGCTACCCCAGCCGGAGATCTTGATCTTCTGGTCCGAGGCGTCGCGCACAGGGGTGTAGAGGACCTCGGGCGTCTTCTGAGGGGCGCCCGCCAGGGCGATCAAAGCGGTGATTATCAGGCTCATCGTCTGCTCCTTTGCCTTCTACGCGCCACCGACGGCGATCCGTTCGATAGCGCGTGCGCGGCCACTGTCCTTTTCGACGCGCAGGACCACCCCGGAGATTACACCCTTTTCTCCGGAGACTTCGAAACGCTCCGAAAGGCCGGTCCGAAAGCGCCGCAGGATCAGCTCGCGATCCATGCCGAGCACGCTGTTCGCCGGGCCGCACATCCCCACGTCGGTGATGTGGGCGGTACCGCCGGGCAGGACGCGCTCATCGGCGGTGGCCACGTGGGTGTGGGTCCCCAGGACGGCCGTCGCCCGACCGTCGGCGTGGTAACCCATCGCCACCTTCTCGCTCGTGGCCTCGGCGTGGAAATCGAGCAGCAGGTGCGGGCTCGGCGCCTCGTTGGCGAGGCGGTCGAAGGCGGCGAAGGGGTCGTCGTACATCGGCTCCATCCCGACGCGGCCGCACAGGTTGGCGACGGTCAGTCGGATGCCCTCCTTCTCCAGAACGAGGCTCCCTCGGCCCGGCGTCGAAGTGGGAAGGTTCAGAGGGCGGACGATAGGATGGCCGTCCAGGTAGGGAAGGATGTCGCGCTTATGGAAGGCGTGGTTGCCCAGGGTGAGGGCGTCCGCGCCCTGGGCCAGGAGAAAGTCCGCCAGCTTGGGCGTGATCCCCACGCCCCCCGCCGCGTTCTCGCCGTTCACCACCGTGAAGAGGGGTTGGTGGCGGTCTTGGAGCCGGGGGAGCGAGTCGCGGACCGCGTTGCGGCCCGGCTCGCCGACCACGTCGCCGAGGAAAAGGATCGTGTAGGTCATAGGAGAAAGGGACAGGGAAGAGGAAAAAGAAGAAGCTCGAATCAAAAGAGGCTTTCCCCCTTCTTTCCCGTTCCCCTTTCCCTGTACCCTTTTCCCGTGTTCACCGGTATCGTCGAGTCTCTGGGCGAGGTGGCGTTCCTCGCCGACGGCAAGCTGGAGGTGCGGGCGGAACCGCATTTCGCTCCCGATGGGTTCGCCGAAGGCGAGAGCGTGGCGGTCAACGGCTGTTGCTTGACCGTGCTTCCCGGCGAAGGCCTGCGCTTCGACCTCTCGCCCGAAACCCTGGACCGAACCTCGCTGGGCACGCTCTCCCCTGGGGCGCGCGTAAACCTGGAGCGGGCCACCGTCGCGGGAGGACGCCTCGGCGGCCACATCGTCCAGGGCCACGTCGACGCGACGGGCCTCTTCGAGGGCTCTGCCGCCGAAGGCAATTCCGTCGTGATGCGCTTCCGCGCCCCCGAAGGCTACGGCCGCTACCTGATCGACAAGGGCTCGGTGGCGATCGAAGGCGTGTCGCTTACCGTCGTGCGCCCGGAGGGGGACGCCTTCGAGGTGTGGGTCATCCCCCACACGCTGGAGCGGACGAACCTCGGCGCGCTGAAGCCGGGCGACCGGGTCAACCTGGAGTTCGACGTGCTTGCGAAGTACGTCGAGCGGCTTCTGGAAGCCCGGCTTTCCAACTCCTCCTAAGAAAGGGCGATCAAGGCGAAGATCGGACCTAACGAGCTCACCGGAACGGGCCGAAGATTACCGACGAGCCCATGTTCCCGATCGTAAGCCGCATCAAAGCCTGGTGGGAATCCGCCGACCGAAACCAGCGCGTCGTCACGCTGGGAGGCGTCGGCGCCCTCCTGCTCCTGCTCGTCGGGACCACCTTCCTCGCCACCCGGCCTCACTACGAGACCGCCATCGAGGGGCTGAGCGATCTGGAACTGGCCAAAGACCGCGACGCCCTGGTCGCGGCGGGCATCAACGCCCAGGCGGGCGACAACGGCTCGCTCTTGGTGCCCGTGGGCCAAACGAAGGAAGCGACGATGAAGCTCGCGACCGCCGGGCTCTTGCCGAAAGGGAAGGGGAAGGTGAACCTTGTCGACCTGAGCAGCCTAGGCCCCTTCAAGTCGCCGGAGGAGCAGGCTCAGGCCATCAAGCTTATTCAGGAAAGCCAGATCGCGGGCGCTTTGGAAACGATGGACGGGGTCGCGGCGGCCAACGTTCTGATCACCCAGCCGCAGTCGAGCGTGTTCGCCCAGGATAAGCGCCACCCGACCGCGAGCGTCACCATCACCGAGCGAGGGCAGGGCGAGTTGACGGCGGCGAACGGTCGGATCATCGCCAACCTTGTTTGCAGCGCGGTCGATGGCATGACCCTCGAGGACGTGTTCGTGTCCAACAGCTCGCTCGGCGTCCTCTGGGACGGTCACGCTGGCGAGTCGACCGGCTCCAAAGCCGAACTCGACGCCAAGGTGGCGCGGGATTGGGAGGCGAAGGTCCAAGCCGCCCTTTCCGCCTACGGAATGGAGAACGTCAAGGTCGCCGTGCGCGCCGACGTGGACACCGACAAGCGCCATAGCGTCACCCGCGGCGAGACGCCTACCGGACCGGTCAGGGTCGAAAGCAAGACTGAGAACGTGCAGGGCGGCGCGACCCAGCGGCCGGGTGGCGTCCCGGGCTCGACCACGAATATGCCCAACCCATCGGCTCCGGCCGCGCCCGCCAACGGCACGGCCGGCGGTTCGGGAGCCTACGACGGCAAGGATAAGAGCGTCACGTATGGCGTCAACGTCAACGAGCTGGACGTCGTCAGCGGCGTCGGCAGTCTCAAGGGACTCGCGATCAGCGTGACCGCGAATTCGGACAAGATCTCTGATATCGCGCCCGTCCAGAAGATCGTGGACGGCCTGATGGGCGGCCTCGTCCAGCGCGACGCCACCGGAGCCGCCATGCCGAACCAAGCCTTCAGCGCGGTCGTAGCCAGCGTGAAGTTCGACACCTCCGCCGATCTGGCGGCGAAAGCGGCGGTCGACGCGGCGGCGGGCCGCCAGCGGACGCAGCAGGTTCTTTCGCTTCTCCCGATCGGGGCGATCCTCCTCGTGGCCTTGCTGATCGCGAAACAGGTGGGCAAGATCGCGAAGGCCGCCCTTCCCTCTCCCGCCCCGGTCGAGGCCGCGCTCCCGGGCTCCAGCGCCGACGCGCTTCCCGGAGCCGGCCTGGCGTTCTCGGAGGAGGGTCCCGACGCTCTCCCCATGCACGCCGGCGTCGCGGGCGAGGCGGAGTCGCCCTTCGTCCTCGAGCGCATCAAAGACCGCGTGGACCCCTCGCTCGAGGGCCTAAAACAGATGGCGGCGGAACGTCCGGACATGGTCGCCACTCTGATCAAGAGCATGATGCTGGGTGAGCGCGCGTGAGAAAAGGCAAAGAGGAGGGAGTCCCGAACAAGCAGAAGGCGGCGATCCTCCTCATGGCCCTCGGCCCGGACCTTGCCGGTAACGTGGTGAGACACCTCGCGGACGAGCACACCGAGCAGCTCACCCTTGAACTGGCCCGCCTCGACAAGGTGACGCCCGATCAGCGCAGCCTCGTGATCGAGGAGTTCTACGAGTCGGCCAAGGCGCAGGAGTTTATCGCCGAGGGCGGCGTCAACCACGCCCGCCAGGTGCTGGAGGCGGCGTTCGGCCCCGAGCGGGCGGAGGAGATCATCAAGCGCATCGTGGCCGCGATGCAGGTCGTGCCGTTCGAGTTCCTGAAGAACGCCGATGCGAGCCAGGTGCTCTCGTTTATCCAGGACGAGCATCCCCAGACGATCGCCCTGATCCTCGCGTACCTGCCCGTGACGGCGGCGGCGGCGATCCTCACGAAACTGACCCCCGAGCAGCGCACCGAGGTGGCCGCGCGCATCGCGATGATGGAGCAGACGCCGCCCGAGGTGATCAAGCGCGTCGAGGCGGTCTTGGAGAAGAAGGTGTCGTCCGTCATCTCGCAGGAGATGACCCAGGCGGGCGGCCCCAAAGCCCTCGTCGACCTTCTCAACCGGGTGGACCGCTCCACCGAACGGCTCATCATCGAAAACCTTTCCGAGACCTCCCCCGAACTGGCGGATACCGTACGCAACATGATGTTCGTGTTCGAGGACGTGGTCTCCCTGGAGGACAAGGCGATCCAGGCCCTTCTCAAGGACGTGGACGCCAAGGAGCTGGCGACCGCGCTCAAAGGCGTCAACGCGAACGTCCAGGAAAAGATCTACCGGAACATGAGCGAGCGCGCCATGGCGATGCTGAAGGAAGACATGGAGTTCATGGGGCCGGTCCGGATGCGCGTCGTCGAAGAAGCCCAGCAGAAGATCGTCTCCGTGATCCGCCGCTTGGAAGAGTCGGGCGAGATCGTCGTGAACCGGTCGAGCGAAGAAGACATGCTCGTCTGATCGGAAGCGCCTCACCCAAAGCGCAAAAGGCGCCCTCTAGGGATCTTTCGGGACGCCGAAGATAGAGAAGGCCGTCCCTCTCGGACGGTCGCCGGAACCCGCGATGAGCCACGTTTTTCCCAGTCTGGACGCCTTGACCGATCTGCCCCGCGCCGGGACGAGCGAGGCGATGGCGGAGTGGGTGACGGCGCTGAACACGGTTCCCGTCGCCCAGGCGAAAGCCACCGGCTGGACGCCGCCTTCGCTGGCGGTGACCACGGCGCCGCCGATCGACCTGGACGCCGAACGGGTCGCCGCCCAGGACGAGGGCTTCCGGGTGGGCTACGCGCAAGGGCAGCGGGCCGGGCGTGAGCGGGGGATCGCCGAGGGGCGGCGCGATGGAAGGGAAGAAGGACGTCAGGAGGTTCTCGCCGCCGAGCAGGGCGCGGTCGCCGCGTTCGCGGCAGAGCTGGAGAACGTTCTGGAGCAGGTCGGCCCGGCGGTGAACCGATGGCAGGAGGCGGTCGAGGCGCGGGCGGCGGAGTTGGCGATGGACGTGGTCCGCACTCTGCTCGCGGCGGAGCTCGCGCTCCAGACGCCGGACGCGATCGGGATCGTGCGGGAGGCCCTGGGTCACGCGGAAGGCGCGGTGCGCGCGACGATCCGGCTGGCGCCCTTCGACCGCGCCGCCCTCGCGGAGCGCAAGGAGGAGATCCTTCAGGCCTGTGCGAGCCTCCGCGACGTGGAGCTGGTGGACGACCGCTCCATCACCGGCGGCTGCGTGATCGAGACGGAGCAGGGCGTCGTGGACGCGACCCTCGCGACGCGTCTCTCGCTGCTGGAGGCGGCTTGACGAACCTCGACGCGATGGCGGCCCGTCTTGCCCGCGCCGCGCGCGCCCGCGTCCTCGGGCGCGTCGTCGAGGTCGTGGGCCTCGTCATCGAGTCCACCGGCCCCTCGGCGAAGATCGGCGATTTGTGCTGGGTCGACTGCGGCGACGACAAGATTCCCTGCGAGGTGGTCGGCTTTCGCGCGGGCCGCACGCTGCTGATGCCGTTGGGCGACCTGGAGGGCGTCGCGCCCGGCGCGACCGTCGAGTCGAGCGGGGCCTGCCTGCGGGTGCCCGTCGGCGACGCCCTCCTCGGACGGGCCCTCGACGCGCTGGGTCGCCCGATGGACGGATTCCCCCTGCCGGACTGCGACACCTACCCGATCCTCGCTCCGCCTCCGAACCCTCTGGAGCGCACGATGATCGAGCAGCCCATGCCGACGGGCGTGCGCGCCATCGACGGGATGCTCACCCTGGGCGTCGGTCAGCGCATGGGGATCTTCGCGGGATCGGGCGTCGGTAAGAGCACCCTGCTCGGGATGATCGCCCGCAATTGCGAGGCCGACGTGAACGTGATCGCCCTGATCGGCGAGCGCGGCCGCGAGGTTCGCGAGTTCCTCCACAACGACCTTGGCCCCGAGGGCCTCGCGCGGAGCGTGGTCGTGTGCGCCACGAGCGACCAGCCCGCCCTCGTGCGCCTGAAGGCCGCCCTGACCGCCACCGCTATCGCCGAGGCGTTCCGCGACCAGGGCAAGAGCGTTCTCCTGATGATGGACAGCGTGACCCGCTTCTGCATGGCCCAGCGCGAGGTCGGTCTCGCGGTCGGCGAACCGCCCAGCACGAAGGGCTACACGCCCAGCGTCTTCGCCATGCTGCCGCGCCTCATGGAGCGTGCGGGCACGGGCAAGAAGGGCGCGATCACCGCCCTCTACACCGTCCTCGTCGAGGGCGACGACACGAACGAGCCCGTCGCCGACGCGGCGCGCGGCATTCTGGACGGCCACATCCTGCTCTCGCGAAAGCTCACCTCGCGCGGCCACTATCCGCCCATCGACATCATGAACTCCCTCAGCCGAACGATGCCCTTCGTCGCCTCGAAGGCGCACGTCGAGGCGGCGCGCTCGGCGCGCGAGAGCATCGCCGCCTACCGCGATGTGGAAGACCTTATCTCCATCGGCGCCTACAAGGCGGGCTCCCAGCCGAAGAGCGACGCCGCCATCGCGCGGATGCCCAAGCTCGATCTTTTCCTGCGCCAGGACAAGGCCGACCCGACGGCTTACGACGTCGCCCTCGCGGGGCTCGCGACGGCGGTCGCCTAACCGTCTCTCGGGTGCAATCGAAGCGGAGATAAAGGTAACTTTGCGGGGACAGGAGTAGACGCCCCATGATCTCCACCCTCGCCTTCCTCGCAACCTTGGCCCCCGGCGCGGAGCCCGTGACCCTCAAGCTCGTCCCCTCCGGCGCGACGGAGAAGGCCGGAGCCCGCCAGGTGCTCGCCGATCTCAAGACCGAGGCGAACGCCAAGCCGGTAGTCGGACTCGATACTCCCCTGTACGGCACGATCGTGGCCGGAACGAAGAACATCCCTTTCGTCGTGGACGCAAAGGGCAAGATGTTCGTCGACTCCAACAACGACGGCGACCTCTCCAACGATCCGGCGGTCGAACTCAAGCCGCTTCCCGGCGCGCCGCCCTCGGTGACCTCGGGCACCGCGATGATCGATATCGGCAAGGACGTGCCCGTCGGCGTTCGGATCATCCGCTTCGATCCGGCCAACCCGCCTGCCCCGCAGTACAAGGACAAACTCATCTATTCGTTCGACTACGGCTACGAGATGAGCTTCAAGCTGGATGGCAAGGCCTACACCAGCTTCGTCGCGGGCGAGCCGGGAGACAAGACCCCGGTTCAGATCGACCGAAACGGCGATGGCAAGATCAGCTACTTCAAGGAGGTCGCGAGCGTCGGCAAGCCGTTCAACTTCACCGGCACGACCTACGTGTTCAAAGCCACTCCGACGGGCCTTGAGCTGGACAAGGCGACCGAAAAGCTCCCGATGACGGCGATGCCGCCGGACTTCAGCGTCGGCAAGAAGACCCTGCCCATCAAGACGGTCGCCCTCGACGGCAAGCCGGTGGATCTGCTGAAGGACTACAAGGGCAAGCTCGTCATGGTCGACTTCTGGGCGACCTGGTGCGGCCCGTGCATCGGTGAGCTTCCGAACGTGAAGGCCGCCTACGAGGCCAACCACCCCAAGGGCTTCGACATCCTCGGCGTCTCCTTCGACCGGGAGAACATGGCGGAAAAGCTCAAGACGTTCACCCAGGAGAAAGGCATGCCTTGGCGCCAGGTATACGAGGGCAAGTACTGGAACACCCAGGTCGGTTCCGATTTCGACGTCGCGGCGATCCCCTTCACGCTCCTCATCGACGGCGACACGGGCAAGATCGTCGCCCAGGGCGAGGAGATGCGCGGCCCCGGCCTGACCGACTTCATCGCGAAGAAACTCGCCGAGAAGAAAGGCGCGAAGTAGAGAACCACGGATAGGAACCGCGCGCGCCAGCGTTTGGTCCATGCTGAAAGGCATGCAAGCGTTGGCGCGGTTCCTGTTCTTCGTCGAGGGTCTTCTATCCCTGGTCGTGGCCGCACGGCTGACCGTCGATGAGACGAGCCTTGCCCTGTGGCGGAAGCAGGACGCGATCTGGGGACCCGGAGCCCTGCCGTTCAACGCGGCGGGCCTCCTGGCGGTCGGCTTCGCCTACCTGTACGCGACGCTCTCCCCCGCGACGTTCCGACCGGGCGTACGTTGGCGGATCGCGGCGTTTATCGGTCTCAATCTCCTTGTGATGGCTTCGCTGGGTCGCTGGACTCCGATTCTCAGCGCATGGTTGATCCTCTTTTTCGTGATGGGCTGTCTCGAACGTGACGAAAAGCGACGTGAGCGTAAGCCGGCCCGCTCGCTCATCGCTTAGACTGGGCGCGTGACCGTCTTCCTCGCCGCGCTCGCCCTGCGCCCCGATCCGGTGGCGCGGGCTTTCACCCCCGCCGCACGGGCGATCTTGGCGCAACCGGACCGGGTGACGATCTACGCCCTTGAACCCGATCCATCCGTGAAGAAGCCCGCTCTGGGATTTCGGGACGCCCTCGCGGCGCGAAGGCTGAACCGGGCCGAGGGAAAGACGGCGGTCGACGCGCTGTTCGCTACCGTGCGCGACGTGAAAGACGGTCTGACGATGTCCTGCTTCGAGCCTCACCACGGCCTGAAGGTCGAACGAGGGCGGCGGTGGGTCAAGGTCTGGATCTGTTTCACCTGCCGTCAGACCGAGATCGAGGAGAGCGGCGGACGGCCCATCACCGTCGGCTCGGGCCGCGCGGGGCAAGCGACCCTCGACCGCCTGATCCCCAAGCCCCCCGGACGACGGTCCGCCCCGAAACCGGCCCCTTAGCGCAGCAGCCTTACCGGTCCGAGCAGTCCCGAGGGTAAGAGAGGCGAGTCCGCGCGGTAGGGCGACCACGTCGTCCTCGTGATCCGGCGCTCAGGCGGCAGACCCGCGTCGCCGATCAGGCGGTTGGCCCAAAGGTTCGCCACCGTGATCTCCAGCCGGTTCCCTTTGGGGCGGAGAAGCCCCACCGGAACCGGGACCTGCCAGGGGGCGCACCACGCGACGCCGAGTTCCTTGCCGTTGACGCGCACCGACGCCATGTTGCGAACCTCGCCCAGCGTGATCGCCCGCGCCGCCGCGCCGTCGAAGGTCGTCCGGTACGTCGCCTTGCCCGAGTAGAGGCGGATGCCCGGATCGGGGTGGCTTCGCCAGTCGTCTAGCCGTGCGAACGCGGCGGACGCGGGTCCGCCGAATTTCGGATCGAAAGCGACCGTCCATGGTCCATTCACCGTCGCGAAGGGCGTGGCCTGAGGGAAGTTCTCCCTTCCCACGACTTTCTGAGCGGTAGCAGGGCGGAATACCACGAACCCGCTTCCGGACGCCGGGAGACGGAGCGGGACCGTCGTCGTCCCGCCGTGCCGCGTGAACCGGGCCAGAGGGCGCGTCTCGCCGGTCAGCGGGTCCCACCATTCCGGTTGGCCGAGGGCGCGGAAGGTGGCGTCTCCCACGAACGGCGTTTCCCTGCGGTTCGCGACGAAGTAGGCGTCCAGAGCGCCGATCCGGCGGTGGCCGTAGCGCAGGCCTTCGCCCGCTTCCAAGTCCGGCGAGAGGCTTCGAGCCAGGAGCCGCGCCGTCGAAGCGTAGCTCGGATACAACTGGCCCGGAGGCAGAGACGAAGCCGTGAGGCTCCAGGGAGCGACCGTCCAGTCCCCAAGCTCCTTGGCCCCGCTCCACGAGCCGTCGGTCACGAGGGTCGTCTGTCCGCCGTCCTTGAACCGAATCTCTAGCTTGAGGATAGCCCCCGCCGGATTGGGCGCGGTTCCTTCGTTCTCGACGACCAGGGTCAGCGCGTTGTCGCCCTCGTTCAGCAAGGGCGCGACTTCCGCCTCCTGAACGCGGTGGAAGTCGAAGCCCTCGGCGACGGCCTTCCCGTTGACGGTCAGGCGGAACGAGTTGTCGGCGGTCGCCGCCACCCGGGCGGAGGCGACGGAACGTCCCTTGGGAAGGGTGAGCGTCCGGCGGAAGGTCCGGACCCCGGCCGGCGCGGCGACGAGGGGCGAGCCTTCCGCCGTCCAGATCCATCGCGCCCCTTCAAGGCCGAGGGGGGCGACATCCGACCCGTCGTCGGGGACGACCTTCCCCTTCAAAGTGGCCGCGAGCGTGGCGACCTCCCAGTCACAGGCGGGATAGGCCACGAGGCTCGGGGAGCGCCGGGGCAATTTACCCACGACGGTCACGCCCCCGTCCACGAGGCTCTTGACCTTGCGGAGTAGCTCGGGCGTCATGGTCTCGACGCGGGGCAGGACGAGCGCGCGGTAGCTCATGCCGTCGGGAAAGACGATCCTTCCGTTCTTGGCGGAGGCGCGCGCGATCAGGGTCCCCGGCGCGCAGCCGTCGAAGTTGTAGCCGCGCCGGTCGGGCAATCTTCCCACGGTCGCGTCGGCGGGGGGCTGGAAAACGTTCGGCGCGCCCTCGGGCACGAGGTACAGGATGTCGGCGACGGAGAGCCCTTTCCGGAGCAGGTTCTGGCTGCGGGAGAGGTAGGTGTGATAGGCGGGGACCATGTCCCACCAGGTCTGGGTGCGCTCCCAGTGGACGCCGTACGGCCCCATGGTCATGCCGGGAAAGGCGTTCGGGTCGGGCTGGTGCTGGTAGCGGTGGAAGGCGAACCGGTTGATTCCGGTCGCGAGAGCCCAGTCGCCCTGCGCCTTCATCGAGGCAGGATGTTGGAGCCAGCCGTCGCGGTCGTCGGCGGTGAACGACTCGGCGGCGACGATGGGCCTCCCATTCGTGTGGCCCACGGAGACCGCCTCGTTCACGCTGTACTCGCTGTCGAAGCCGTAGCCCTTCGACCAGAACTCGCCCATCGGCACATTGGCGGTCGCGCCGAGCGCGAGGTCGGAGGTCGGGTTCATGTCGTACGGCTCGACGTCCAACCCCAGGCCGTACCCTTTCGCCTTGGCACGGATCGCTCCCAGGTGGTTGGCGATCACCAGCTCCTGGGCGGTCTGCCGGAGATCCCAGAGAAACCGTTCCGACACGTCCACCGAGTCCACGATCCGGCCCGCCATCACCGGCAGGTAACGGAGGGGATCGTAGCCCCGGCGCTTCTGGAACTCCGCCCTAAAGTGCGCGGACCAGTTCTGCGAGCCCATCTCCCAGCTGTCGAAGTGGAGGGTCGTGAGGCCGCGTCCGGGATGGACGTTCGGTCCCGTCTCCTTCACGATCGCATCGATAAAGGTCCCCAGGTGGGCGTCGATCCCGGCGGTCTCGAACTTGTCCGTCTCGAATCCCAGGCCGGCGTCGGGAGCGGGACGGGTCGTAGACCCGGTGAGCGTACGCCCAAAACGCAGGATCGTCCACCGTCCCGGCGGCACAGCCCAGTCGAGCGTCCCGTCCTTCCCAATGCGGCCGGTCAGGTCGATGATTCGGCTCGCGCCCTTCTCGACCCGGGACTCGGGCGTGAGAAAGGCCTTGACGCTCGGCGCGGAGCTGAACGGAGCCCGGTAGACCAGGGATTTCTCGTCTAGGTCGCTCAGCCCCGTCTTGCCTTCGTCGGCGGGCATCGCGACCACGGCTTCGTCCCGGTAGTAGGATTCCCATTTCTTCCGAAGCTCGGGCGTGAGCGTCCCCTCGCCGAAGAAGGGCGTTCGCGGTCTGGGCTGGGGCAGCGTTCCCCGGTAGGCGATGGGGCCGACGACCGTCGTCTCGCTCGAAACGAGGTGCTGCATCGCTCCTTCCGGCTCGACCCACGGGCCGCCGGTACCGCACCAGCCCGGGCCGGTGCCGAGCGCGATCTCGATCCCGAGCCGGTCGGCCTCGTGAACGGCGTAGCCGACCATCTTGCGCCACTCGGGGCTCATGTACCGCACGAGCCCGACTGGGATGCCGATGTTGACCTCCAGGAAGATCGCCCCGCCGATGCCCGCCTTGCGCATCGCCTCCAGGTCGGCGGTCATGCCCTTACGGGTCATCGCGCCTTCCATGAAGTACCAGTAGACCCAAGGGCGGGCGGAAGCGGGCGGGCTCCGGAACTCCGCGCGGATCGCCTCGAGGGGGCTGGGGGCCACGAGAGCCGGGATCAGCATGTCCGATACGCTACCCCGCCTGTCAGGCGACCCGGCCTGAGTCGAACGTCCCGGAAAGCCGCGTAAGAGCCGAGACCCGGATACAGTAGAGGACGGACCCAATGGAGTTCCGCCTTACCTTTCTGATCCTCCTGCCCCTCGGCCTCGCGGCCGCCGCCGTCTACGCGTACGGCATCCGCCCCGCCTGGAAGCGCGTCATCGAGCGCTGCGAAGACCTCGACGATCGGGACGCTTGTGGGAAGGCGCAGCGCGAGGCGGCGGAGCGGGAGCTGCGCGACGAACTCCAGGGCGACGAACCCCGATGAACCGCGTGTTCAAACTCAAGGCCGGATGCGTGGCGCTCGCCGCGATCCCCGTGGCCGCCTTCCTCTTCTACAACGTGTCCGCCCACTGGATTCCGGCGGGCGAGGTCGGCCTCGTCTACAACGCCTCGGGCGGATTGGACGAGCGCGTCTTCAAGCCCCAGCGCCTCTTTCTCACCCCGTGGCAGCGCCTCTACACCTACCCGACGAAGATCCAGGCCGCGATCTACACTTCCGACGCCGCCTACGGTGAAGAGAAGAGCGCCGATGGCATCCTCGTCACCACCAGCGACAACGCTCAGACGACCTACGACGTCGTGGTGTACTACCGGATCACGCCGGAGACGGTGGTCACCGCCTTCAAGGCGTTCGGACCGATCCCCGTCGAGGATATCCAGAGCCAGCACATCCGCCGCTTCGTCAAGGAGGCGGTGAACGCGGTGGGCACGGAGTACGACGTGTTCGCCCTGATGGGTCCTAAGCGCCAGGAGGCGTGCGAGAAGGTCCAAGAGCGGCTCCGGGGCGAGCTCGGCAAGCGGGGCATCGACATCGAGCACGTCTTCCTCGTCTCCCCCGAACCGGTGGGCGAGGTCGGCAGCAAGATCGCCGCCCGCGTGAACGCCTACACCCAACTCGCCACGAGTAAGCTCCGCTCCCAGATCGCCACCCTCGATTCCGAGATCGCCGTCCTACGCGGCAAGACGGAGGCGAAGGCACGCTCCATCGTCGCGGGCGGCACGAACGAAAAGTCCATCACCATGCAGAAGCTCGAACTCGCCGAGGCGGCGGTCGACGCCTGGAACGGCGTCCTGCCTCCCATCCAGCCCAACGGAAAGCAGACGATCATCGTCAACGGCGCGGACGCGAACCTCTTGCCGACGGAGGCGGGCAAGTGAGACTTTCCAAACCCACGGCCCTGATCCCGGTGGCCTTCTGCCTCACGGGGTGCATGACCCAGATCCCGCCCTCGCACGTCGGCATCAAATTCAACGGCGCGAGCGGCCTCTCCGAGCGGCTGCTTAAGCCTGAAATGGTGTACCGAGGCTGGAACGACCAGATCGTCGTCTACCCGACCTCCATCCGCAACGCGAGCTACGTCCAGAACGCCCGCGAAGGCGAGCGTACCGGCGACGACAGCCTCAAGGCGACCACGAGCGAGGGCTCCAAGCTTCCGGTCGACCTCACGGTGGCCTACCACGTCGATCCCGCGAACGTCCTCACCGCGTTCCAGAACTTCGGTACCGAAGACCTGGGCGAGGTTCAACGCACGTTCGTCCGCACCACCGCCGCCTACGGCCTGGACATCGTGACCGGCACCCGCTCGATCTTCGCCCTCACGAGCAAGGAACGGAGCACGATCGGCCCCGAGGTCAAGCGGGTGGTCGCCCCGATCCTCGCGGAGTACGGCATCACGGTGGACGACGTCGCGATCGGCGAGATCCACCCGGATCGAGAGATCCAGGCCCGCGTCGCGGAGAGCGTCGGCATCCGCGCGGAACTCGACACCAAAGGGACCGAACTGGAGCGCGCCCGCATCGAGGCCATGACCGTCGAGACGAACGCCCGTAAGCAAGCCGAGCTGAACGAGCTTCTCGCCTCCCAGAGCGGCGACCAGGCCATCGCGGTGAAGAAGCTGGAGATCTTGCGCAAGGCGATCGACAAGTGGAAAGCCTCCGGCGGTAAGCCCCCCATGATCGGCGACGGCAACGTTCCTTTTACCGATATCAAACTCCGATGATCCTTCAAGCTCCACGGCGGAAAGGCGCCTCTACACAAGGCCCGAATGGGCGGCGGCGCTGCGATAGACGCGAAGCGTCTGTAGTCGAGGCGAAGCCTTCGGACGGCTTTACGCCCTAGCGAAGGCTTCGCCTCCGACTACACGCCTGCGGCGTAGAAGGCGGATCGCCCGTTAGTAGATCGGCGACTGGACGAGGGTGCGCTCGACGACCGCGACCGCCGCCGCGTGGGTGCGCTCGTGGGTGATCGTCACCTGAAGGCGCATCCGGCCCGCGTTATAGTGGGGGCTCCGCACGGTGGCGCGAGGCGCCCCGTGGGCGGCGGGCAGGATCTCGACGTCCTGCCACGAAAGCGGAATCCCCAGCGCCTTGTAGATCGCCTCCTTCGCCGCCCAGCGTCCCGCCACCTGGGCGGGACTCACCGCGAACTCGCGTTCGGTGGGGGTCAGAACACGCTCCAGAAAGCGCGGGTTCTCCATCGCGCGCCGGATGCGCGCGATTTCCACAAGGTCCATGCCGAGGCCGACGATCATAGGGGTTCAAGCGCTGGCCGCTAGCTCTCCAAGAAGGAGGTCTCCTCAAAGACTTAGCGGCCGGGTGACCTAGAACTTTACCGTCAGTTGCGAGGTGAGGAAGCCGCCCCGGAAGTCGTTGCCGCCCAAGACCGTCGTCTGGTAGTCGTTTCGGATCGCCGACTGCTCGTAGCGCAGGCTGAACTTCGCGTTGCCGCTCAGCGAGTGGTCGAGACCGACGCCGTACCACTGGTAGCGCGGCGAGCCGCCGATCGAGCCATCGGGGAAGGCCAAGCCCGAGAACGACGTGTTCTCGTAGTAGGCGGTGAGCGAACAGCGGGTGCCGAGGCCGGCGGTCAGGCGTACGTTGAAGCGGTTGATCCGGGTGTCCGTGTCGAGTCGCGACGCGCCCGCGTCGTCGTCTTTGAGACCGCGCGAAGACTCGCCTTCGAGGCCGAGCGAAAGGCGCGGCGAAAGGGCGACCGTCGCCGCGCCCAGGAAGCCCTTGACGTTCGTCGGGTTGCGCAGGATACCGAGGCGTCCCCAGTCGCCGGGGGCGAGATAGTTCAGTCCGATCTCCCGGTACTGCGCCCACAGGTCGAAGCGGCCACTTCCCCAGCCGATCTTCGCATCCCAGGCGGAGTCGGTCAGGCCGGAGATCGGAACGTCGTTCGCGTAGGCGCGCGTCTGGCGCAGGCCGCCCGTCACGCGGAAGCGTCCGACGCGGAAATCGCCCTCGCCGCCGTACACGTCGAGATGGTCGAACGCCTCGCCCGTCGGAAGCAGGAGTGGGGTGGTCGAGTCGAGGACGAGATAGTCGCCGCGCAGGCTGACGCCCTTGATCGAGGTCGAGACGGTACCGCCCAGGAGCTGCTCGGCCTCAAGACGGTCGGAGCCGCCGAAGAGACCGTTCACCAGCCCCGTGCGCAGGGGATTGATCGCGACGCCCTTGACGCTCTGGGCGCTTTCGGAACCGCCGTAGGCCTCGACCCGGATGGGGCCGACGTGGGTCCGCGCCACCGCGCCGTCGAAACGGTAGTTGCCGTCGTCCCAGCGATCGTTGTCGAAGTACAGCGTGTTGTCGATCCGCCGGAAGATCCAGGGCGAGGACTGGTGGCCGATCCGCCCGAAGTCCACGTCCACCCGGCGTCCCGAGTAGGAGAACGTGAGGTCCTGGAGGTACAGGTCGCCCGAGCCCTCGCCGTAGCCCACGAGGAACGGCGAGCCCGCGTTGCCCGACGTGGGATTGAACACGTCGCTCTGGTTGCCGAAACCGATGGGGCCGGAGACGACGCCGCCGATAGGGCTCTGGCCGAACGCGTTCGTCGCCACGAGAGTGCCCTTGAAACGGACGCCCGTCTCGTTCGTCGAGGCGAAGCGGATCGCCGCCTCGTGCAGGATCGTGAGATCGTCGGTGATGCCCGCCTTGTCCGGCGCGCCGAAGATCGTGTCCGGCACGGTCTGCGACCGGATGCCGGTGAGACGCCCGTCGCGCGTGAGACCGTAGTGGTCTCCGTCCGTGTGGCCGCCGCCGAGCCACACGTCGAGGGTTCCCGAGATCTCGATGGCGGGTCGCTTCTTCTCGAGCGCGCCCACGCGTCCGCCCAGGTCGCGCAGGTCGTCCTTCATCGCCTGCACGTCCACACCGAGCTGGGTCAGCTCCTTCTCGAAGGTCAAGGCGGCGCGCTTGAGGTCGGCGATGTCGTCGCCGTAGCCCTTCATCGCCGCAAGCTGGCTCTGCAACGCGACGATCGCGTCCTTCATCGCCTGCACGTCCGCCTGGCTCGCCGCTCCCGCGTTCCCCGAGAGCGCGCGGACCTGGGCGTCGAGCCCGTCGGTCACGTTCTTGAGGTTGGTGTAGACCGCGTGCATCGCGACGGCGAGCTCGTAGCGGCTGGCCGGGCGACCGCCGCGGTAGAGGCCGT